>Ga0315291_10000092_pt1 | contig 95977 bp, 74 predicted proteins | sample YL17G12_20_MG_FD_203070 | JGI IMG/M metagenome (GOLD analysis project Ga0315291, IMG submission 203070) | Sediment microbial communities from Yellowstone Lake, YNP, Wyoming, USA - YL17G12_20 | ecosystem: Environmental > Aquatic > Freshwater > Lake > Sediment | place: USA: Wyoming | collected... | reverse complement strand
GGCTTCCTGGGGTCGACAGACCTGACACACTACGGGCCGGCGTTTGGATTCGAGCCACACGGGCGCGGCGCCGGCGGAATCCGCTGGGCCAAGGAGGTCAACGACCGCCAGCTCGTGGCGCTCATTCAAGCGATGGACGCGGAGGCGGTTGTCCCGGAGGCCGCCGCCCACCGCAACGCCTGCGGTGCTGGTGCAGTGGCGGCCACGATCGCCGCAATGGTGGAGCTGGAAGCCGGGCGTTACGAGGAGCTGCGGCACACGTGCAGCGCGGAGTGTGAAGACGTGGGGGGCCGGGATGCGTACAACTCGGTCGGCTACGAAGCGGGGGTTTTCACCGCCGGCATGCGTTGAGGGGGCCGGGGGCCAGGGCGTTTGGGCGCGTCGGCCGAAAGGCGTTTCACGTGGAACGTGGCGAACAGGCCGGGCGGACGGCCGGGCGCCCCGCACACTGCGCTCTGCTAGCAATACTAGGAAGTCTATGATCCGCCGCTCACGGCCGCACCGCCGCCAGCCGCACCAGTCCCTCGCGCCGCCCGTAGGCGGGAAAGGTGTGCCATTCGCGGCCATCGTCGACCATCCCCGCCGCCCGGTAGCAGGCGAGGGCCGCCGTGTTGTCCGGAAACACCACCAGCGTTACCCGCCGGGCCCCCCGTTGCTCAAAAGCCTCCTGCAGCAGCAGGGCCGTGAGCTGCACGCCGTAGCCGCGGCCCCGCAAAGCGGGATCCACGACCAAGTGTCCCAACCAGTACTGCCGCTGGCCCCCGACCAGACGATTCAACTCGCCGTACCCGATCGGCGCGCGCTGCTCTGCTTGCAGGAGCATGTAGGGCTCGTGATCGGGCCGGGCCCAGCGCAGAATCTCGGCCGCCGTCAGCGGCGGCCGTGACTTCGGCGCCAGCCAATAAGCCTCGCGTGCGTCGCGCACCCACGATAGCACGAGCTCCGCCCACACCGGCGCGAACGGAGCCAGCCGGCACGGTCGGTCGGAGCCGTCGCGCGCTTGCGGGATTGCCGCCATGACCGCTCGTCCAGGTTGTCGCGCGAAGCGGCGCCCACGATAATCGCGCCCGGCTTCGGCACCAGCCCTATGGTAACCTAATGGAGCAAGTCCGCGGATATCCGGTGCGGGTCGAGCGCGTCACGGTGGGCGAGCGCGAGTACGAACTGCTCGTGCCGGCCGACAGCGACGCGTTACTCGACCACCCGCAGGTGAGAGCCCGATTTGCGCAGGATGAGTACATGCCCTATTGGGCCATGCTGTGGCCGGCCGCCCTGTTTCTCGCCGATGCAGTAGCCGAATGGGGCCCCGTGCCGCCAGGGGCCGAGCTGCCGCACGTGCTGGAGCTGGGCTGCGGACTGGGCCTGGTCGGGCTCGTGGCCGCACACCGCGGCTACCGCGTGACGTTGTCCGACTATGACGAGGACGCGCTGGCCTTGGCCGAGGCCAACGCCCGGCGCAACGGCCTGCCCGCGCCGGAAACCCGGATTATCGACTGGCGCCGGACGTACGACGACCTGTGTCCAGATCGCATCCTTGCGGCGGACGTGCTGTATGAAGCGCGAAACCTGGAACCCGTCGCTCAATTTGTGGCGCGGCACCTGAACCCCGGCGGCTTCGCGCTGATCGCGGACGCGAACCGCTCCACGGCCGATCCGTTCGAGCGAATCGCCCGCCGTTGCGGGTTGAGCGTCACGGTGTCGTGCGTCGAGCGACGGGGTGCGCCGGCGGGGGGCCCGGGGCAGGGTCGCATCTTCACCTGCCGCGCCGCGCGCGCCTGAGGCGTGATTTCCATTACCGACTGAAGCAGTCCCCGATCCCGCTCGCGATCGCCTCCGCGACCCGTGTGCGATACGCGTCGGTGCTGAGCAGCCGGGCCTCGCCCGAGTTGCTCAGAAACCCCGTCTCGATTAGGACGGCGGGACGCGAATGGCCCACGAGCACGCGGTAGCCCGCCGTCTGCACGCCGCGGACCTCCAGGCCGGCGCGCTGCAAGGCTGCCGAGATACGCTGGCCCGCGCGCCGGCTGTCCGCCGAGGAGTTCCGGGCGACGTAGAGGGTCATGCCTGCGGCACTGCCGCGGCGGGCCGAGTCGGCGTGAATGGAAACGAATAGATCGGCGCTGGATTGGTCGGCCAGCGCGGCCCGGCCGTCCAGCGTGATGAACCGATCCGAGCTGCGACTCATGATCACGTTGGCGCTGCGGTCCCGCAGCAAACTGGCGACCTTGCGGCCAATGTCGAGGTTCACTGTTTTCTCGGGGACCGAGCCGCGGCCCAGCGTGCCCGGATCATCTCCGCCGTGTCCCGGGTCGATGACGATCGTCGCGCCCCGCAGCGACGCTGTGGCAGGACCCGGCGCTTGCGGCACCTGCGGTTCAGGTCGCGGGATGGCCGGGATGGTCTGCGGCGGTCGCGTACTCAGGATTGGATAGGGTGGTGGGCCGAGCCTGGTCTGCTGCGGCGCAGCACATCCGGCAACCACGAGCGGCAGCGCGAGTGCCATTGTCCAACGGACGGGCACCGACGGATGTGGCTGGCCGGTGATCCCGCGCCGTATTTCAGAAGCCAGATTCCGTCGCTTCCGCGCCGTTGGCAAAGAGGCGCTTCTTCCACGCGCTGCTGCACGCACGGCTCACTCCGCATGACGGCCGTCTGCGGCGACTGCCGCAGCACCATTGGCAAACAGGATACCGTGATGCGGCGTGAAAAGCGACGCGCGCCGGCAGAGGAAGACCGCGACCGACGCGAGCACCGCTCCGTCCTACGGGCCGGTCGGCGGCGTGGGTGTGATCCCGAACTCTTCCCGCAGATGCTGCTCGACCGCACGGCGCTCGTCGTCCGGCAGCGCGCGGTCGTAGAGGACCACTTCCCCGACATCTTCGGGCAGTGCGCCCTCCGCCTGCGAGCAGCCCAGCCGGAAACCATCCCACGGCACAGCCGGGCCGGCCGGTTTGCGGGCCAGCAGAACACCGTCCCTGTATAGGCAAGCTGACTCCCCGTCGGTGACGTAGGTAAGTAACTGCCACACGCCCGGCACGAGCATGTCTGAGCCCGGATTGTCGTCGGCCTTGATTCGTGTGGCGCGGCCGGTCCCCGCGGCGATCCGTCCCCAGCGGTCGCTAGAGAACAAGAACTGGTCCGACCCACCCGCAGCTCCGACCATACGTCCTTGGCCGAAGGGGGCGGCCGGCTTCACGGCGAGCAGCGCGGTGAAGCTCCCGCGGGGACCCTGAAGGCTTTGAATGACCAGCACGTCGTCTACGCCGTCAAACTGGACCGCCGCATGACCGCCCTCGGAGGCGGGGAGGTACATGGGTTGCCGAGGGGGCGCGCCCGCGAGCGCCGCGCGGGCCTGGCCGGACTGCTCGGACCACGCCAGCACACGCCCGTCCGCGTCGGTAGTGACGCCCGTGCCGGCGCACAGCCACAGCGCCAGCCCGTCGCGGGGCAGCGTTTCGATCGACGTCGGCGGCGCGCGGGCCGGAAGCCAGATGTCATACGCCCCGCCGGTCATCGCGCTGCGCGAGTTCCTCTGCTCCACCAGCTCATAGTGCTGCGCCAACAGTTCGGGCGTCACTGAATGGTGGTAGTAGTCGTGCTTCTGAACGATCAGCGTAAACGCCTGGCGGGCGAGCTTGTCGCGGACGTCGCGCTCATATTCCGTCAAACGCGCGCGGATCCTCCGCACCGTGGGCTTGGGCGGACCGCGGAGCGCCAACGGGACGTACTCCGTCTGCCCGTCGTCGTAGACCGCCTTCCCCTGTTTATCCAGGATATGCGCGAAGACCGCCCCGGCGAAGATGTCGCGGTGCCCGGCGAATAGTGCCTCCCACTCCTGCCACGGCTGCATGGACGACGGCCGCAGCGGGCGAAAGCCGGCCTGGGCGACCAGGAGTTGGACGCACGGCAGCGCCACCAGGATGGCGCGCGGCAGCCGGGCGCTGGGAATTGCCCGGAAGACGACGATCAGCAGGAACGGAGTCACCAGTTGATGGAAGTACACCCCGAAGTTCCCGGGCCGCCAGCCGACCCTGACCAAAATAAGTACCGTGGAGAACACAAGTACAAAGGTAACGAAATCCATGCGGGCAAGAAGCAGTGGTGCCCGCAAGTCGCGCGCCGCCGAAAAGACCCGGGCGCGCGGACTCGGCGCAGCGGCTGAGTCCGGCGACGGGCGGCCGCGCACGCGAGTATACAGGTAAACGACGAGCAACAATCCGAGGGCGCTCAGCAGGCCGAAGTTCTTTCGCACATACCAGGACAATTGGTCGACAAGGAACGGGAATTCGGGCCACGTGCCGTTCAATTGCATGAAGTAAACTTCGGGCCAATACATCTCGCCGACCAGATCGACCAGCGCGCCCAACAGCCTGACCGCCACGGCCGACAAGACCAGGTAAATGACCGCCTTTGCCTTGCCTTCAAAGAAAAACAGGTAGACGGCGAGGTACAGGAGGCCGACCGCGAAGTACGTCTTTGCGCAGAGGGCCAGCAGCGAAAGGCCGGTGGCGACGCACAGGCTGGCGGTCGAAAAGCGCCGCCACCAGGGATAGAACAACGCGCACAGAAAGAGGAACAACCCCAGGTTGTCCGGCTTGGCGTTCGACGCATAGGTCGGCATGTACTGCTGGTAAAGAATGATTGGGGCTGCAATGGCCAGCAGGACCGGCGTGCGGTACCGGCGCAGCACGAGAAAAATGATAACACTACACAACAAGAGGAATATCGCGCACAGCAGCCGATGCAGCGCAAAGGTACACCCGAATACGGCGGCGGCCGGCAGCGCCACGAGGTTGAAGAGCCCGCCGTACAAGTTGGCATACTGCGGCTGGTTTTCGAGTGTCCAAGGATTCTGGCCGCGCAGCAGGAGGACGGTAGAGAGATAAGTCGCATTCTCGCGCAGGTCCTGCGGATGCTCGGCGAAGATCAGCCGCGCATGCCACGTGACGGCCATGTAGACCAGGACGGCCAGCGCAGCAGGCAAGGCCAGCAGGATGCTGGCGCGATAGGTGTAGCCTTCAATGCGTCGCGCCAACGCGGTGGTCTGGGCAGGTCGCAGGCCCATGCTGGCACTCATCGCAGAACACGTCCGACGACGCACAGGCGGGCGGCATCACGCACACACGGACACAACGGGTGTGTTCACGAACAACCACGGTGACCGCACGGTGTCGCCCAACGGCTCTCGCTATAGCGTGGGACAAGATAGGGTGCAAGCGCTGGCCTGCCCCGCGCCGGGCCGGATTCAGCAAGGGGACGCCTTACGGATGCATGTCGGAGGGGACTTTCGCCTGGACGAACCGACGGGCTTCTTCGACAATCATCAGGGCGGCTTCGACCTGCTCCGGTGTCGGGTCGGTCGGACCGGGATAACGGAACCGGACGGCAAACGCGGTCAGCGGGGCGACGCGATCGCGGAGAGCGGCAAAGGTCGGGTCGTCTGCGGCGCAGAGGTTAACCAGGGCGCGCAGGTCGTGGATCTTCTCGAATTCGCGGCCGCGCCAGACCAGATACGCCTTGAGCAGCTTCTCGACGGCTTGTTGGCAGTGAAACGCCGCCACGTCCGTGATCGGGGGAGTCTCTTCCAGGGCACTGCGAGCGGCGCGCTGGTCGTGTTCCGCTTTGCGCAGCCATTGCTGGACTTCGGCAGCTTCAGGCGGCATCGATGCGTTTCCCTTTTCGCGAGACCGTCCGCTCAAACGAAACCGGCAGCGCGGCGCGTTGCTCGAACTCGGCCCGCGTGTATACCTGCAGGTCGACCGGGACCGGGATGTCGCCCAGCAGGCAGTACCCGCGGGCATCGCGCTCGTATGGATCGAGGGGGCTGTCCTCAATGACCACCAGCAAGTCGATGTCGCTGTGCGGCCCCGGCGTGCCGTAGGCATACGAGCCATACAAGTAAATCGCGACCGGGACGAACTCCCGGCGCAGGCGAGCCATAATCTCGGCCAAGTGCGCCTCGAGTTCCGCGGACGTCAATGTCGGCACTGTCGTCGTTCCGTTTTCACCGCACGTTAAAATACCGCGCCTGCGGGTGATACGAAATGATCGCGCTCGTCGATTGCTCCGGCTCGAGCTGGTATTCCGCGCTCAGCGTCACGCCGATGCGCTCCGGCTGGAGCAGCTTCATCAGCGGCCCCTGGTCCTCCAGGTTCGGGCACGCCGGATAGCCGAAGCTGTACCGGCTGCCCTGGTAGCCCTGCTGGAAGAGCTTGTGCAGGTCGCGGGCATCCTGGCCGGCGACGCCCAGCTCGACGCGGACCTGCTTGTGGATGTACTCGGCCAGGGCCTCGGCCAGCTCGACGCCCAGCCCGTGCAGGAACAGATATTGCTGGTATTCGTGCTGCTCGAACCACTGCCGAGCCACCGCGCTGGCCTGCCGGCCCGCGGTGACGAGCGAGAAGGCCGCCACGTCGACCACGCCGGAGCCCAGCGGCCGCCAGAAGTCGGACAAACACCAGTAGGGGGGCCTCGTCTGGCGCGGGAAGCGGAACCGCACCAGCTCGGGCCCGTGGTGCTCCGGCCGGTCGATCGTCCCGCTCGGCGGGGCGAAGACGATCAGGTCGTCGCCGTCGGAATTGCACGGCCAGTACCCGTAGATGGCTTGCGGCTGAAGGATCTGCTCGCGCTGGCAGCGCTCGGCGAGCTGGCGGTAGACCGGGCGGATTTCGCGCTCGACGCAGCGCCGCCAATCATCGGGGCTGCGGCGTTTCTTGCGGAAGCCCCACTGCACCTGGAACAGCATCGTCTCGTTGATGAACGCCAGCCCGGCCTTCAGCTCGATCTTTTCGAGCACGCGGCGGCCCCAGAACGGCGGGCGCGGGACGGGATGATCGTGGCCGATATCCGAGCGTGGGGCCGGGGGCGTCAGCCCGTTCGCGATCGCGCGGGCCGTTTCCTCGGCGGCCAACACGGCCTCGCGCAGCGCCACCTCCTCTTCCGCGGCGCGGGCCCGCTCCGCGGCCTCGTGTTCCAATGGCTTGAAACCGTAGCGCTGCTCCGCCCGCAGGCGAATCTGCTCCGGCGTGGGCGCCTCGACCGGCGGCCCCGTTGCGAGAACCGGCTCCAGCTCGGCGGCGCGCTCCGCCCGAATCCGCTGCATGAGCTTCAGGCCGTCAAAAGCGTCCTTCGCGTAGTACACCTGGCCCCGATACGCCTGGCGCAGCTCGCTTTCCGCGTACTTCCGCGTCAGGGCCGCGCCGCCGACGATGACCGGCACGGTGATCCCGTGCTCGTTCAACACCTCCAGGTCTTCGCGCATGACGAGCGTCGATTTTACCAGCAGCCCGCTCAGGCCAATCGCGTCCGCGTGGTGCTCCCGCCAGGCGTTGATGATGTTGCCGATGGGCTGCTTGATGCCGAGGTTGTACACGGTGTAGCCGTTGTTGCTCAGAATGATGTCGACGAGGTTCTTGCCGATGTCGTGGACATCGCCGCGCACGGTGGCCAGCACGAGCTTGCCGCGCGACTGGCCTGCGGTGCGCTCCATGTGCGGCTGCAAGTACGTGACGGCGGCCTTCATGGTCTCGGCGGACCGCAGCACGAACGGCAGTTGCATCTGCCCGCTGCCGAACAGCTCGCCGACCACTTTCATCCCGGCCAGGAGGAACTCGTCGATGATGTAGAGCGGGTTGTATTTCTGGAGTGCTTCGGCGAGGTCGCGCTCCAGTCCCTGTTTGTGGCCATCGATGATCCGCCGCCGGAGCCGCTCCTCCAGGGGCAAATCCGCGATCTTGGCCTTCGCGCCGATCTCTTCGCCCTCGGCAAACAAAGCGACAAAACGTTCCAGCGGGTCGCCGCGCGCCCGCCGAGCGTAGATCAGATCGAGTGCGGTCTCCCAGCGCTCGTCGCTGATCTGGTTGCGCGGCATGATCTTTCCGGCATGGACGATCGCCGCGGTCAGGCCGTGGGCACACGCCTCGTGCAGGAATGCCGAGTTGAGCACGACGCGTGCGGCCGGCTGCAACCCGAAACTCACGTTACTGACGCCGAGAATCGACTGGCAGCGCGGGAACGCCTTCATGACGCGCTCGATGCCGTCCAGCGTTTCCAGGGCCAGCCGGCGATCCTCCGGGCTGCCCGTCGTGATCGGGAACGTCAGGCAGTCAAAGAAGATGTTCCCCTCGTCGATATGATACTCCCGCGTGAGCAGGCCGTGCAGCCGCGTCGCGACGGCGAGCTTGCGCTGGGCGGTCTTGGCCATCGCCTCGTGCGGATCGTCGTCGATGGTCAGGGCCACGACGGCGGCCCCGTATTGCCGCAACAGGCGGCAGATTTGCGCCAGCTTCTCCTCGCCGTCCTCCAGGTTCACCGAGTTGACGATGCACTTGCCGCCGGCCAGCTTGAGGCCGGCCTCGATCACCTCCGGCTGCGTGCTGTCGAGCATCAAGGGGGCATTGATGTCGCTGCCGAAGCGGTCGATGACCCGCTGCATGTCGGCGACGCCGTCGCGGCCGACGTAGTCGACGCACACGTCCAGCACGTGGGCCCCTTCCTGGAGCTGCTCGTTGGCCGTGGCGACCAGGCCCTCGATGTCATCCGCGGCCAGCAGCCGCTTGAACTGCCGCGAGCCGTTCGTGTTGCAGCGCTCGCCGACGATCAGGAAGCTGGTCTCCTGCCGCATCGGAACGGCCTGGTACAGGCTGCTGATGGACGGTTCGTGCAGCACTTGGCGCTGCTTCGGCTTCAGGTCCCCGACCGCCGCGACGACGGCCTTAAGATGCTCCGGCGTTGTTCCACAGCAGCCGCCCACGATGTTCACGCCGTCCTCGACCACGAACTCCTGCAGCCAGCGGGCCAGTTCGATCGGCTTCAGCGGGAAGTGCGGCCGGCCGTCAATGACCTGCGGCAGGCCGGCATTCGGCAGCACGCTGAGGTAGCGCGAGCAATACTTCGACAAATGCCGGATGTGCTCGCTCATCTCCTGCGGACCGGTGGCGCAGTTGAGGCCGATCACGTCCAACTCGGAGAAGGCCTCGAGGGTGACGGCGGCGGCGGCGATGTCCGTCCCCATCAGCATCGTGCCGGTCGTCTCCATCGTGACCTGGCACATCAGCGGCACGCGCCGGCCGCACTGGTCGAATGCCGCCCGGGCCGCGGCGATCGCGGTCTTGCTCTGGAGGATGTCCTGGCAGGTCTCGATGAGCAGCACATCGACGCCGCCGTCCAGCAAGCCGCGGATCTGCTCCAGGTAGCTGGCCTGCAACACGTCATAGCTCACCTGGCGCAGGGAGATGAGCTTGGTGCCGGGCCCGATGGAGCCGACCACGAATCGCGGCCGCTGGGGGGTGGCGAACCCCACGCAGGCCCGCCGGGCGATCTGGGCCGCCCGGACGTTGAGCTCGTAGGCGCGGTCGGCCAGGCCAAACTCGGTCAGGACGAGGCGGTGGGCCCCAAAGGTGTTGGTCTCGACGGCGTCGCAGCCGACGGCGAGGAAGCCGCGGTGGACCTCTTCGACCACGTCCGGCCGGGTCTCGTTCAGAATCTCGTTGCAGTTCTCCAGCCCCCGGTAGTCCGCGAGCGGCAGCTCCAGCGCATGCAGGCTGGTTCCCATGGCCCCATCGAGAATGAGGACACGCTCCGCGAGGCACTGCCGGAATGGCGAATCAGTACGGGACATACGTAGGGCGGCGGCCCTTGCCTCCGGCCGCTCGTCGCGTATTATAGACAAGTTGCGGTGAATTGCCTGGGTCCGCAGCGTGACAGGTGGAGCCACCCGGTGATGACGGCGGATGCGATCGATGTATCATCGTTCTTCGACTTGACGGAACTCACTCCGGAAACGCTGGAGCGGTATGCCGACAGCGTGCATGCCTCCTTTCCCGCCCTGCAGCGGTTCGACGCGCAGGTGAGGGAGCATCGGCAGCGCGCCGAGCGCGGCCAGGGGGAGCCGCTGAAGCTCGCGCTCGCGCTCCTGATTCTCGGCCAGAACGTCCAGGCGCTGGAGTGGTTCGAGCGGGCCCCGGCTTCCCGGGAGCGCCACTACTACGCGGCGCGGGCGGCCTTGGGACTGGGACAACCCGCGACCGCGCTCGAAGAGCTGCGGCAGGCCGGGCGACACGGGTGGGATCCGGTGGAGATTGACGCCCGCAGCGCCCTGGCCCACATCCAGGCCGGCGACCTGGCGGCCGCCGAGAAGCTGCTTCAGAAGCACGACCAGGATGGACGCGACCGGGCCGAATGGCACTTCGCCCGCGGGCTGCTGGCCGGCCGGCGGGGGGAACGGGAAGCCGCCATCGAGGCGTTCGAGAAGGCGCTGACGCTGGACCCGGACCATGCCGAGGCCACGTTCCAGTGCGCGCGCGTGTACGACCTGTGGGGCGCCGACGACGAGGCCCTGGAGTTATACCAGCGGCTGGCCCTCCAACCGCGTGCCCATGTGAACGCCCTGCTCAACGCGGCCGTGATTTACGAGGATGCCGACGAGTATGAGCAAGCGGCGGCCTGCCTGCGCCGTGTCCTGCGGGGCTATCCCAACCACGCGCGGGCCCGCCTGTTCCTCAAGGACGTCGAGAGTTGCCTGCAAATGGTGATCGACGAGACACGCGAGGAGCGGGTCGATGCCCGGACCCAGCTCCTCGACACGCCGCTCTCCGAGTACGAGCTCTCCGTCCGCGCCCGCAACTGCCTGAAGAAGATGAACATCCGCACGCTCGGCGAGCTGATCCGCATGACCGAGACCGAGCTGCTGGCCTACAAGAACTTCGGCGAAACCTCGCTCAACGAGATCAAGGCCCTGCTCACGCGGAAGAATCTGCGGCTGGGCATGAACCTGGACGAGATCGATGTCGAGGCCGTCGAGGAACGGGCGGCCGCGCCCAAGGCCGTCGCCGTCCCACCCGGCCACGAGGCCATCCTCTCCAAGCCGGTCGCGGAGCTCGAGCTCTCCGTGCGGGCCCGCCGCTGCCTGCAGCGCCTCAATGCCGCCACGCTCGGCGACCTCGTCCAGTACACCGAGGGCGACCTGCTCGCCACCCGGAATTTCGGCGTCACGTCGCTGAACGAGATCAAGGCCCGGCTGGCCGAGCACGAACTGCAGCTTGCCCCGAAGCACGCCGAGTGAGCGCCCCGTTCACTTTCACCGTCCTGCGCACCAGCGGCGCGGCGCGGCGCGGCATCCTCGGGACGCCCCACGGCGAGGTCGATACCCCCGCCTTCATGCCGATCGGGACCCGCGCCGCGGTGAAGGGACTCTCGCCGGCACAACTGCTGGAAACCGGCGCCCAGATTCTGCTGGCCAATGCTTATCACCTGATGCTCCGCCCCGGCGCGCACGTCGTCGCGCAGCTCGGCGGCCTGCACCGCCTGATGGGCTGGCCCCGACCCCTGCTCACGGACAGCGGCGGCTACCAGGTGTTCTCGCTCGCCGAGCTGCGGCGGGTGGATGACGACGGCGTGGACTTTCGCTCGCCGGTGGACGGCACCCTCGTGCGGCTGACCCCCGAGTCGGCGATCCAGATTCAGAATCAGCTCGGGGCCGACATCATCATGACGCTCGATGAGTGCCCGCCTTTGCCTGCGGAACCGGCTGTGCTCCACGCGGCGGTCCGCCGGACCGTGACGTGGGCCCGGCGCAGCCGTGCGGCCCACCAGGGTGACCAGCAGGCCCTGTACGGCATTGTGCAGGGCGGACTCGATCTCGATCTGCGGCGCGCCTGCCTGGCGCAACTGGTCGACATCGGCTTTGACGGCTATGCGCTCGGCGGACTCTCGGTCGGCGAGCCGCCCGCCGAAATGCACGCGTTGGTCGCGGCCTTCGCGCCCGAATTGCCCGCGGATCGGCCGCGATACCTGATGGGGGTGGGAACGCCACAGGACCTGGTGGCCGCCGTAGCCGCCGGCATCGATCAGTTCGACTGCGTGCTGCCGACGCGGAACGGGCGGAAGGGCTATGCCTTTACCAGCCGGGGCGCGCGGCGGCTGCGGAATGCCTGCCACACGCTGTCGGACGAGCCGCTCGACCCGGCGTGCGACTGCTACACGTGCCGGAATTTCTCCCGCGGGTACCTCCGGCACCTTTTCATGTCGGCCGAGGTGCTTGGAGGCACGCTGGTCTCCCTGCATAATATCCGCTTCTATCAGTCCCTGATGCGGCAGATGCGCGACGCGATTGACGCCGGGACGTTCGCGGCGTGGCGGCGTGCGTTCGCAGCCGGGCTGATTGGCGCCGAGGCCGAGACAGAGGAAGAGTCATGATCATGTGGTACTGCTTACTGGCACAAACTGCTCCGACAACCCAGCCCGGCTCAGCGAGCCCGTTTGACCTGCTCCGCAGCCCGCTCGTCCCGCTCGTCCTGGTCCTGATCGTGTTCTGGTGGGTCATGTCGCGCGGGAAAACCAAAGAACGTCAGCGCTATCAGCATATGCTGGACGCGCTGAAGAAGAACGACCGCGTGCAGACCCTCGGCGGCCTGATTGGCACCGTGGTCGATGTGCGTGATAACGTCGTCGTCCTCAAGGTCGATGAGGCCAGCAACACCAAGATCCACTTCAACCGCACCGCCATCAAGGAAGTCCTGCGCGACGCCCCGGAAGAGAAGACGTAGCGGCCGGGCTCTGTCCCGGCCGACGGGGACCACGTGGCATTCCACGGCCGATCCCGGCGCGCCGGGAGGGTCGGCCGCTACATGGGCGTCGCAGCGCCTGAGCGCTGCGTGCCACGGCCGTACCGGCCGTGAGTACAGACCGCTCCTCACGGCCGATACGGCCGTGGCACTCCGCATGCAGATCAGCGCCCGCTCGGGGGGCTTGGTGAACTGCTGCGAATCCGCCTGTTATGGGCCGAACCTGCGGACCGCTAACCGCGCGGTCCGGGAACTCGCCTAAGCTGCAATTTTCTCGTTTTTCGAGTGGAAATCCGCGCGCGGCAGTACCTATCCTTCCCATGACCGTCCGCCCAAGCCGGGCTCGACCCACCCCCAGTATCGGGACCCTCGCCGAAAGAGAAACGGATCCCGGCGCGCCGGGACCGCAGCGCGCCGCACGGCGCAGGGAAAGGAGCCTGGCATGCACACAAAGCTGCTCGCACTGGTGGCCATCGTCCTCGGGAGTGTTGCCCTTGCACCTGCCGATCTCATTCAAAGCTTTGCGGACTTCAACTACGTCTCAGAGATCGGCGTGTCGGGCCTGCAATCTTCGTACTTCACCGACACCTGGAACGGACAGCCGGTCGCCGGCCCCACCATTGGCCCCCAGCTCCCGGTCTTCGGGCCCGATCGCGTGACGTATCCCTATGGCGTCGGCCCGGTGCCCAGCCCCGGCGGGGCGGTCGGCCTGAACTTCGACCAGGGCGTGCTCGGCATCAAGCTCGCCGCCGACAACCTGATCTTCCAGCTCGCGACCGCGCTCAACCCGCAGACCGGCTACTACTACAACGGCTGGAATACCTGGTACGGGCAGGGCGATCTGTTCGTCGACCTCGGCGATAGCGCCGGCGTGCGGCACTTCGCCTTGCTGAACTCGTGGGGCCGTAACAACAACGGTACCCCGATCACGCTCAACGGCGGCTACTTCAATGGCGCCCAGGCGTTTCACCTCAGCGGCGGGGCCGGCAACACGAGCCTGGAAGGCCACCTGGTCCGGCTCAACACCGACAACAACGTCACGCTGACCGGCGGCACGGGCGCCTACTACGCGGGCATTGCCCCCACCGGCCTTGACCTCCGCACGTACGCTTCCGGCGGCACCGATCTGGGTAGTGCCGGCCTCGTGCAAAGCTCTGTGCTGGATGCCGGCCGCACCTGGTACGTGCAGACCTGGACCCTCCCGGGCAGTGCGTTGTCCACCGATCCGACCTTCAACGTCGGCCTGCACGCGACGGCGAGCTGCGGCAACGATCAGATCGGCGGGCTTTATAGCGTCCCCGAGCCGGCGTCGATTCTGCTGATTCTGGCCGGCGTGGCGCTGCGGGTGGGTCGCCGAGGTTGACAGAACTCCTCCTCCTTCTCCTCCTTACGTCAATGTCCCCAATCGCACACGAGCCGGTGCGGGCTGCGACCCGCCGCCGGCTCGCGGTGTTTTGTACCTCCAATCGGAGCCCAGAGCGCGAGCGACGGGCCCCGCGGAGCGCACGTAGCGGCCGCTACGTCCGGCGGGCGAGGACGGTATAATACGTACCGCGGCAGCAACGACGTCCGTTTCTGCCGGCAGGAACCCGTGAGCATGTGAAAGGGCCATAGCATGCACGCACTATGGATCGTTCGACTACCCGTGTTCGCGCTGCTCGCCGGCCTGGCCGGCTGTCTTCCGCCGGCTGAGGTGGTTGAGTACACGGCGAGCGACAGCGGGCGCACGGTGACGCTGACCAGTGGGACGCATTTCAAGGTGCAGCTCGCGTCGAACGCGACCACCGGCTTTGCGTGGGAGCTGCATGCGCTGGACGAGACGATCGTGGCCCAGGTGGGCAATCAGTACGTCGTGCCCGACACGGACCTGGTCGGAGCCGGTGGCGCGGAAGAATGGGAGTTTGTCGCCCAGGCCGCCGGCTCGACGACGCTGCAGATGGAGTATCGCCGGTCCTGGGAAACGGATACGCCGGCGCTGGAGACCTTTGAGCTCACCATCCAGGTAGTGGCGGCCGGCTCGTAGCGTCAGGCCTCTGTGCCTGACGTGGTGCCCGGCGGCGCCTGTCGGAGCCGAAACGTCCCGGCGCGCCGGGACCGGGCCCCGCACAGCGCGTGTAGCGGCCGACGTCCGCCGCGGCGGATCGGCCGTCGGTAGCGTCGGACCGGAGCCTGCCCGCCGCGCCGAGTGTCCGACGAGCCAGAGCCCGAGCGAGAGCGAGGGGCATCCGTATCTGAGCCCGAAGCACCAGCGCCGGCCCCCGCGCAGCGCGTGTAGCGGCCGACGGCTCGTCGGCCGTCGGTAGCGTCAGGCCTCCGTGCCTGACGTGGCGGAGCGCTAGGGACGGCGCAGGACATCGATATCCGCGCCCGCACCCTCAGCGCCGCCCGTTGAGCCCCCAATGGGGGCGTCTGAGAGTAGCCACGCGGCGCAAGCCCGTGGAGTCGGCCCGCGAACAACTCTCATTCATCCTCATTCTCCCGCAAGCCCCCGCCGGGGGCCTGTGAATGTAGCCACGGGTGCAGTCCGCCGCAGGCGGACGAAACCCGTGGTACGCGACGCCTCGTCGCTTACAGACCGCCCGCCCCAACGGGGCGGGCGGAGGTCCGCGCCGGCGCCACCCTGCGCGGAATCAGAACGCGAAGCGCAAGCGAGCGAGTGGCCGGCGCGACTTGCGGCGTGGCCCTGCGCCTCCGAAATAGGCGGTTGGCCTTGGCCGCCCTATTCCGCAAGAAGCAGAATGCCCGTGGTCTCGCCCCTCATCTGACCCCCACCAGGGCTCCGAAGGGTCATGGGCGGCGCGCCTCAAGCGCCGCCTTGATCGTCTGAATGTCGTGATACCATGTCGCAAACTGGGCGCGCGACCGCGACGTGTAGAAGTTTCTCGGATCGTCGTGTTCAGGTGGACTGAGGTTTGCGAAAATATCCCGCAGCTTGTCGGCCTCGGCGATTTCCAATGGCACAAGCTTGGTGAATTTGTGAAACTCCGAAACGTGGAGGGCCTTGGCCTTGTATTGGTGACGCTGCTCATTGAACACGTGTTTGTTCATGAGTCGCTCGATTAGCCGGCGCATCAGTCCGCCGACACGCTCCTTGTCGGCGGCGGTTGGCTCAGCAGGGCCCGCGATAATGGGTGCAATCTCATCACACAACTCATCCCAGTTCTCGCTGTATTCGCGGACGGAGGCGCAGTCTTCGAGCACCTGAATCGACATCCGCCCGTTGAGACCTGGTGAACGGTTGATCGTAACCTGAAGGTTCACGAAGAAGTCCCAGTTGTGGGTAAGAACGATAAGTTGCGTCTGCGGCTGGTCACGGATCAGATCGCGCAGGCGCTCACAGAAGTTCGCGACGTAGTTGTAATCAAAGCTCGTAGCCGGGTCATCGAAGACCAGGACACGATGAGGTGCCGTCACCGCCTCGCAAATGAACACCGCTAGCGCGTGCACTTTCTGCTCTCCCTCGCTAAGCACGCGGCAGATAGGCGCGTCACCGACGTTGGGTGTGACGATGATCTCCCCAGCGTCACCACGGCTGGCCAGTCCCACACCCATTTCGGCCAACGTGGCTCCGCTTAGCTTTCTGTATTCATCACTTAGACGCTGCTCAAAGCTCCCGAGCACCAACTCCCGTTCGGCGTCCTTGCCCATGTTAGTCATGCGCCGAAGAAGGGTCGCGAAGTCGTAGCCGTTCACGCGGCCGTGCAGTTGTGAAAGCGCCGATGATCGAGTACACAGGTCGCGAAGGCTGTCCCTCGCGGCCCACACCGTCTGATGAGCGCGGAGGGACCCAATCTCTCTTTGAAGGGCAGAGATCCGATTTCCAATCTCCTGTCGGTTCTGAGTTCCAGCTGTGATCGCCTCATTAAGCCTCGCCTGCGCAGCGCGGATAGTTGAGACGTGGTCGGTTAAGTGCGCTGACCGAGCGTACGCGGCAGCGTTGCCGCTGCTCAGGGGCTCGTCCCCTGTTGGAACAGCGGCGGTGACCGCTTCAACCAGTTCAATGATAGCGTCGAGCGTCCCTTCGGGAAGAAGATCACGGCAGGCTGAAAAGTCGTCGAGTCTGAACGACCCAACGCGCTGAAGACCCGGGCGACCGCGATTCAGGGTCCGGTCGAGCGTGGCAATCTCGCCCTGGAGAGTAGATGTCAGATGTTCGTGGTATATTTTGAACAGGTTCTCGGCGTCCGGTTGAATCCCCTGGCGACAGAGCGGGCAGATGTGCTGGCCCGCTCTGAACGCTGAGAGATCATACATCGCCGCAGCCGCAGCAATCAGAGCATGGTGTTGGTGGGCGTTGACGCCGGGAGGGAAGGCGCCACGCGATAACTCAATGCTCGCAGCGCGTTTGCGCGTAACTTCCGTCTCTGCGGCCTGAAGGGTGGCTAGCGGGGCGAAGTTGCACATTTGAGAGAGGGACGCCAACTGGTTGGCCAATTGGTCCAGAAGGGCGTGCTGTACCCTTAGCGATCGCAGCCCCTCGTCACTTGAGGCGGCAGTAAACTGTGAGAGCGCGCGCGTCAACTCGGCGACCTCGTCGGCCTGCGCCGTTCCAAACGGCGGCAACGTCGCAAGACAGGCGGCAACATCGCCCGAGTTGGTGGCTGACCACTGATCGAAGGGTGGTGCGGCGGTGTTCACTGTGGCAGATAGACGTTGCTTTGCCAAGTCGATTTCCGGCTGTACGCGAGAGACATCTTGGGCAACCCGATTCCTGGCGTACGTCTGAAAGGCGGAGACAATCGTCCGAGCGTAAGCAAACACCTCGAGCCGGAAAGCTGATATCTCCACGACCGATCTTGGCTGGAGCGTGCCCGTGGCGTGCGTAAGTGCAACGGTCGAATCGAAGTACTTGATCGCCTGAGCCTGTGAGCCGAATCCCGCGGCTTCGGTCCACGTTGTCGCCGTGGGATCGCCACGGAACCTGTAAGAGAAGGAAGGAGTTCCACGGTAGCGTGCCCTGGCATTGTGCAGGGGTTCCGTTGGTGGATCAGGACTAGCAAGCACTTTTAGCGCTTGGCACAAGCTCGATTTGCCAGATGCGTTCTTTCCGAAGATCAGCGTAACCTGATTGGAGAAAGCAGCGTGCATCCCCGTCGTGAGCTTCTTGAAGTCGGCGAAGTTAGCGATCTCCTCCAAGAAGACGGCGGGAAGTGTTGCAGTTGCAGCCGGCGGACCCGGCCTGACCGCTGCAGCGGTGGGAGCATAAGTGGTGATCTGGTGGAAATACGACCAGAGACGCTGTAACTGCTCGACAGTAGGCTCCTGTCCGGTTGAGGCGACCGCCATGTCGCACAGCGCGCGGAACCAGACTTCAGCGACGGTGTCGCGTAGTTCCAGGAGGAAGCCGATTGCGTCAGGGAATCGTGGCATCACCCACCATCCTGCTCAGTTCAGGCCTAGCCCCACGGCGTGTTAGAGGGTCTGGCCAGAAAAACCCAAGGTACTATACCGTTTTCAGTGGTCGCTTCAAGGTGGGACGGTGGGAGCGAACCACCGGGCGGCGTGAGTCGGGGTGCCTGAGTTTGGAAGCAACCGGGAAACAATGGGGACATTCTGCCCTTCTGGGCGTTACGCGGGCTACCAACATTCGCCCCAGGGCAGGCTAGCTCTCGGTCGGTAACGGCCGCTCTCTGCCGGTGGCGGCTCGGAATGCCCCTCGCTCGGGCTCTGGTTGCGAGGGCGCAACGCGCGAGCCCGGCACGGGACCGTCCCCCGACCCCTCCCTCGAAGGTAGGGGAGGATTGGGGGAGGGCTGCCTTTCCAGGGGTCGCACTCCTGGCTACGTTCGGCCGGCCTGCGGGCTCGCCCGATCTGCCACAAGATTCAGTTGCAGTCCACCGGCGGGTCCGCCGGTGCCACAAGCTGGAACAACCGACCGGGAGGTCGGCCGCTACCCGCGCTGCGCGAGCGCCGGCGCCCCACTCCGCGGCCGCCAAGCTTGATCCTTCACTCCCCAAATCCCTCATCCCCTGTACCAATTCCGCTCCACGCCGCCCATCTAGAACACTGGGCCCCACGGCCCCTGGAACCCGTGCTATTCTTCTTGCGGAGGTGCAACGGCAGATGCCCAACGACCAGCGCCATACTGACTCTGCGCGTCCTTGGCGCCTTGTCGCCACGCCGACTCGCTGCGGCGAGGCGGTTCGTCCTGGCTGAACGCTGAGGGCTGATAGCTGATGGCTCCCCACGTCCCGATAACCAAGATGATCAACAGGGGGGTGCAAACATCTGAGCAACTTGATCACCTTCGACTGGCGGGGTCAAAAACGCGGTTGGCCCCGCGAATTGCGATGGTCGATATGGCCAGACCGGAGCAAAGCTGGAGCTTTGCACTACTTCGACGACCGGCGAGGCGCCGCCGGCTACCGGGCGAGAAGGGCGCCGATCTTCTCCAGGAGCTGCTTGGGCGGGATCGGCTTGTCGAAATAGGCGTCGACGTGCATCGCCGCCAGATCGGCGGGCGTGCGCGGGCGGAAGTCGAGGCCGACCTGGCTGGTGACCGCGGTCGCGATGATCACCGGCCGCGAGGTCGCCTCCGCAAAGGCGTATTCGACGACCGCGGCCCGCAGCGCCGCCTCCCAGTCGGTGGTGAGCCGCACGTCACGGAAGCCCAGGGCTGCCAACTCGGACAGGACGCGCTCGGGATGCACGCCGGCACCAAACTGCACCAGGCTCTCCGCCGTTACAACGAGGACGGCATCCTCCGCCGGCGGGAGCGAGTCGGTGGTGCCCGCCATCGCGAGGGCGCCGGTCGGACAAGCGCCGATGCACGCTGTGCAGTCGATGCAGAGGTAGTCGAGGACTTCGGGCCGGCCGCGAAACACGCGCACCGCCTGCGTCGGGCAGGCCCGCACGCAGCGGAGCGACTGCTTGCAGCGCGCGGGGACAATCCGGAGCGAATGGCGGCCCGCCCCGTACAGGCTCTGCGGCTTGAGAAGGATCGTGAAGCTCACGCGCGTGCCGCGCCCGACGGCCGACTCGATCGCGAACCGGTCGCTGTTCTTCTTGATGTTGGGCAGGCCCAGGCCGGCGCCAAAGCCCAGTTCCCGCGCCATCGCCGACGCGGTCGAGAACCCCGGCCGCGTGACCTGCTCGATGTCGGGGATGCCCGGCCCCTCGTCGACCACTTCCACATCGAGTTGTCCGCTTTGCAGCGTGGCCCGCAGCGCGCCGCGCTGCGCGTGGATGACCACGTTCATCTCAGCTTCGTACGCCGCGACCATCGCCCGTCGTACGACCGCCGGGTCTGCGCCGACCTTCTTGAGCTGCTCCTTCACAGACCGGGAGGCAGCCCCGCCGTGCTCGTAGTCGCCCCCCTGGATGGAGAACGAGACGGCGTTCATGGCGTGGACCGTATCTCCGCGGCGAGGAGCTGGTAGATGCGGCCACAGGTTTCAAAGAGGCCGAAGGGGGAGGCCATCAGGAGCGTGCCGTGCTCGGTGGCGGCCCGGAGCATGGCCGCATCCGGGACTTGGCCGTGTACGAGGCAGATCCCGGGGATGTCCATGAGCTCGGCGACGCGCAGGAGGTGGGTGCTGGCGAGATTACTGACCAGCAGCATGTGGTCCCCGGCCGCATTGAGCAGGTCGCTCATGCGGTCGCCGGCGTAAACCTGCTCCAGCTCGATACTTACGGCTTTGCCCGGGGCGAGCACTTGCGCACCGATCCGGCGTGCCACTTCGTCCAGCCTCACTTGGCCACCTGCTTTCCGCGCGAACTACCAGCCTCTGGGTGGCGCGAGAGCACGCAGGCATTTCTACGCTGGCCGCCACACGCAAGGCAACGATCAACGAGTTCGAGTTGGCAAATGGCGGACCACCCGCGGCAGGCTACAGTAACCGTTTAAGGCGCGCCAGCCCATGCGACAAACTCCGGGAAATGCGGAATATCGCGCAATCGAATAAAAACCTCACCAAGGGTGCTATTATGATAGCAACCGATAGTGCACTTTAATGGTCTCATTTGTTGGTGTTTAGCCTGTATCCGACGCGCCGCACGATCTAGAATGGCCTTCTAGGGCCAGTGCGATGTCCACGTAAGCCGAGGCGCTAGAGATGATGGACTGTGGCATCCCAGCGGACTGGCTTGAAGAATTCGAGGCCGCCGCACGCCGGTCATTGGAAACACGCATCCGATACGCGTTTATCCATACGTACAAACCGGTTCTCGACGACGCGCCCTATCGCGCCTTCGACACGATGGAAGAGTACCGTCGGTGGTGCGAAGAGAACTTGCCGGACTGGCTCGGTTATGGCCGCGTTTGAATATCGGCAGGCGCAGGAGATCCGCGACGCGCTGGCCCGCCACGGGTGCCGGTACCTGTTCATTGGCCAGTCGGGGGCGATCCTGCTGGGCTTTCCGGACACGACCCAGGACGCACACTTGTTCGTCGATCGCAGTCCCGAGAACGGCCCCTTTGATCTCGACCTGGTCTTCGCTCCCGACGACATCATCGCCAGCAAAGCCGCTACGCGGCGCCGCAAGGATCTCGAATCCCTGCCGCGGCTCCGCTCGTTCCGCGAGTATTGGCTGCGGCGCAAGTAGCCGCCAACGGAGGTTATTACTGCTTCAGGACCAACGCGGGGGCCGATACAATCAGACGCAGTGGATGTGTTTGACGCCATCCGCACCGATCCGCGTCTAGAAGAGCTGACTCGGCTGCTGGACCGAGGCCCGACTGGCGGCAAGATGCCGGGGCCAGGCAAGGGGGCGGTGGCGGCCGAGGGCTTGTGGGGAAGCTCCGCGCCTATTCTGGCGGCCCTGTCGGTCGAACGGCTGAATCGTCCACTGCTGCTCGTCACGGCCCACGCCGATGACGCAGACGATATCCGCGACGACATCGAGACCGCGCTCGGGTCTCCGCCGGAACTCCTGCCCCAATTGGACACGCTGCCCCAGGACGCGGCCGCGCCGGACGAGCTGGCCGGCGAACGGCTGCGGTTGTGCTTGGGGCTGCTCTCCCAACTCCCCTCCCTCTTAGGGAGGGGCTCGGGGGAGGGTCAGCAGCCTACCCCCACCCAACCTCCCCCTAAGAGGGGGAGGAGCCAAGACCGCACGCCGTCGATCATCGTCGCCCCGATCATGGCCCTCATGCAGCCGGTGCCGTCGGCCGACGCGATCGCGGCTAGCTCGCTCTCGGTCGCCGCCGGCCAGCCGCTCGATCCTGAGCGCCTGGCCCGCTGGCTCGGAGAGCACGGGTTCCAGCGTTGCGACGCGGTGGACGTGCCGGGGGATTTCGCCCGTCGGGGCGGCATCATCGATCTTTACTCCAACGCGCACACGGACCCGGTCCGCATCGAATTCTTTGGCGACGAGGTCTCCTCAATCCGCCTGTTCGACATCGGCACACAACGCTCGTCGCATACGCTGGAGGCCCTTCAGATTCCGGCGCTGACTTTCACTGCGGACCAGGCTGGCCCGAAAGCCACAACCAGCTTTCTGGCGCTTCTGCCGCCGGACACGCTTATCGCGTTTCAGGAGCCGACCGAGATTCAGGAGCTTGGCCGGACGTACCTGGAACGGCTCGGCGAGCGGGCCGGGATCATTCCGGTCGAGGCGCTGTTCCGCCGCGCCAACGACTTCACGCAGTTGCACCTGCACCGCTTCACCGGCGTGGTGCCGGACGCGGTGCGCTTCGACGTCGCCAGCTTGCCGCAGTTTGAGCCGAAGGCAGCCGATGCGCTGCGGGCGCTGGCCGAGCTGGCGGAGACCGCGGAGGTCGTCGTGCTGTGCGACAATCCGCCGGAGGAGCAGCGGTTTCGGGAGTTGCTCGAGCAGGAGAGAAATGCGCCTTCTCCCCCTCCTAGGGGGAGGTTAGGAGGGGGTACGAATCTGACCCTCCCCCAACCCCTCCCTACAAGGGAGGGGAGTAATGGCATCCGCACCGCGATCGGCGTCATGCACCGCGGCTTTCAGTGGGGCCGGACGGCGTACATCCCGCACCACGAGCTGTTTCATCGCTATCGCCAACGCCGGACGCTGCGGCGCGTCGCGCCGGCCCGCCCGATCGACAGCTTCTTCGATCTCAATGCGGGCGACTACGTCGTGCACACGTTGCACGGCATCGGCCGGTTTCTCGGCCTGAAGACGATCGACCGCGAGGATCGGACGGACGAGTACCTCGCGCTCGAGTTCGCCGACAAGGCGGTCGTACACGTCCCGATCAGCCAGATTCACCTGGTCCAGAAGTACATCGGGAGCTTCCACGGCCGGCCGCGGCTGAGCAAGGTCGGCGGGCTGGGCTGGAAGCGCACCAAGGAGCGCGTCGCGGAGGCGGTCACGGACCTCGCCGCCGAGCTGCTCGCCGTGCAGGCCCGCCGGGCCACCGAGGCCGGCCTGGCGTACCCGCAGGACACCGAGTGGCAGCGCGAGTTCGAAGGCTCGTTCCTCTACGAGGAGACCGAGGACCAGCTCCGCGCACTCGACGAGATCAAGGCCGACATGACGCGCCTGCGGCCGATGGACCGGCTGCTGTGCGGCGACGTCGGTTACGGGAAGACCGAGCTGGCCGTCCGGGCGGCGTTCAAGGTGGTCGAGTACGGCAAGCAGGTCGCGGTGCTCGTACCCACGACTGTGCTCGCCGAGCAGCACCACCAGACCTTCGCCGAGCGGCTCGCGGACTACCCGTTCACGATCGAGGTGCTCTCGCGGTTCCGCACCAAGAGGGAACAGGCCGAGATCGTCGCGCGGGCCCGCAAGGGGCAGATCGACATCCTGATCGGCACGCACCGGCTGCTCTCGCCTGACGTGCGCTTCGCCGACCTCGGGCTGGTCGTCATCGACGAGGAGCAGCGCTTCGGCGTGGAGGCGAAGGAGCGGCTCAAGCGGCTGCGGGCGACGGTGGACCTGCTGACGCTGACGGCGACGCCGATCCCGCGGACGCTGCACATGTCGATGCTGGGGCTGCGCGACATCTCGTCGCTGGCGACGGCGCCGCTGGACCGCCGCTCGATCGTGACGCAGGTGCGCATGTGGGACGACGCGCTCATCCGCGAGGCGATTCTGCGCGAGCTGAACCGCGACGGGCAGGTGTACTTCGTGCACAACTTCGTGCGCGACATTCACCAGGTCGCGAACCACCTGCGCTCGCTGGTCCCCGAGGCGCGCTGCGTCGTCGGGCACGGGCAGATGGCGGCGCACGAGCTGGAGGAGGTGATGCTGAAGTTCCTCCGCCGCGAGGCCGACGTGCTGGTGTCGACGAACATTATCGAATCCGGGCTCGATATTCCCACCACAAACACGATCTTCGTCGACCGCGCCGAGCGCTTCGGCCTGGCCGACCTGCACCAACTGCGCGGGCGCGTTGGCCGGTCGAAAAACCGCGCCTACGCGTACATGCTGCTTTCGCCGAAGCATCCGGTGACCGACACGGCGGCGCGGCGGCTGAAGGCCATCGAGCATTACAGCGAGCTGGGGGCGGGGTTTCAGATTGCGATGCGCGACCTGGAGATTCGCGGCGCGGGGAACATCCTGGGGGCCGAGCAGTCCGGGCACATCGAGGCGGTTGGGTACGAGATGTACTGCCAGTTGCTCGAGCAGGCGGTGCATCGGCTGCGCAACGAGCCGGCCGACGTGTACCGCCCGGTCAACCTCGACCTGGGCATCTCCGCCACGATCCCACGCAACTACATCCGGGCGGACCGGCAGCGCATGGAGGTGTACAAGCGGCTGACGGCATGTCGAACGGCAGCGGAGCTCGACGTGCTGCGTGAGGACATGCGCGACGCGTTCGGGCCGTTGCCCGAGTCTGTCGAGACGCTGCTGGCGTTGGCGGAAATCCGCGTGCTGGCGGCACCGTGGGGCATCCGGTCCCTGGTGCTGGACGAGCCGGACGTGGTTTTTGCGATCGAGGATTTGCAGCAGGTGCAGCCGCTGTTCGCCGACGGCCCCGGCTCGCCGCGCGTGCCCGATCCGCAGACGATCCACTGGCGGCTGCCGAAACGCTACCTGGAGCCGAAGACGCTGCTGGCGGCGTTACGAAAGCAGTTGGCAAGGCGGCCGCTGGCGGCAGCGCACGTGGAGCAGATGTAGGGCAGGTCTTGCGCAGTGCCGGGTGCCACGGTCCCGGCGCGCCGGGATCGGCCGTGCGTTTTCGACGTCGGCCGGCGAGGCGCCGGTCGCTACATTCCCGAAGCGTACGGCTTCCAGGAAGCGGTGATGGCGGTCTGGAGCCGCCGGATGGGCTGCGGTAGAATGCTGCCGCGGTTTGACACTTGGGGCCCTGAGTTGAAAGCGCACATCGACTACGAGGCCGCGTTCGAGGATTACCTGCAAAGGCAGCAGATCCCGTACGTCGCGGTCGATGAGGCCAAGCGGGCGGCTTTTCGCGATGCGAAGCTCAAGAGCTTCGACTTCATCGTCTACTCCGCGACGGGCAAGAACTGGCTCGTGGACATCAAGGGCCGGCGCTGGGCGACGCGGCAGGGCAACAGCCGGCCGGCGTGGGAGAATTGGGTGACGCAGGCGGATCTGGACGGGCTGAAGCAGTGGCAGGAGGTCTTCGGCACTGGGTTCGCGGCGCTGCTGGTGTTCGCGTACCGGCTCGATGCCGACGGGGCGCCCCCCGCCGAGGTCGTGCACGAGTTTCGTGGCGCGCGCTACGTCTTTGCCGGCGTCGCGCTCGACGACTATGAGACCAGCGCCCGCCTGCGCAGCCCCAAGTGGGGCACGGTGAATCTGCCGGTCAGCGAATTCGCGCGCCACGTCCGGCCGATTGCAGACTGGCTCTGAAGCGCCGGCCCAACGGGCTGAGTGTCTCTGTGGTTTCCCCCGGGGCCCCGGTACCATGCCGCGGTGATGCCGTCATTGAAAGAGCGAGTCGCGACCGTGGTCGGCGCGATTTCCGGCAAGGGCCTGTTTGCAGTCGTCGTGTGGGGCGCGTCGTTCGTCGCGACGCGCATGGCGCTGCAGGCCGTTCATCCCTTCGCGCTGATCGGCGTGCGGTTGTGGATGGGGGCCGGATTGCTGGCGCTGCTGCTTGCTGCGCGGCGCCAGCGGTTGCTGCCACGACGGGCCGATTTGCCAGCGTGCGTGTTTCTCGGCGCGGTGCTGAGCGTCCATCTGCTCGTGCAGGCGTTCGGCCTGGAGTTCACGTCCGCCATCAACACGGGCTGGATCATCGGCTTCATTCCGGTCACCATTGCTATCGGCGCCACGATGCTCCGTCAACAGCGGCTCAATCGCCTGGGCTGGCTCGGAGTCGCCGTCGGCACCGGCGGCGTGCTCGTCGTGACCCTGAAATCGCCGCCGAACTTTGCCCAGGCCCGCATCGGCGACCTGCTCCAACTCACTTCCTGCCTGACGTGGACGGTCTATACGCTGGCCGCGACCGGGCCGAACCAGCGTAACGGCGTGCTGCGCGTGACCACCTTCGGGATGGCGGTCGCCGCCGCGATTGGCACGCTCGCCGCGCTGTTCACGCCGTGGCGCGCGGGGCCGCTCACCGGCGGCGCGGTGCTGGCGATCGTGTTCCTGGGGGTCATTTGCAGCGGGGCGGCGTACTACCTGTGGTTCGCGGCCCAGCGTGACTATGGGCCGGCGCACGTGGGGGCGCTGCTGTACATCGAGCCGTTCGTCGGGCTGATCGTGGCGGCCAGCCTGCTGCACGAGCCGGTGACGATCAACGCGCTGGTCGGCGGGGTGTGCGTGCTGGCCGGCGTGTGGTTGGTGGCCCGCGGTGCGGTCAAGCCGGCGGCTCAGGTGGCGCTCCGGTCGTGACAGCCGGCAGGATCCCCTTATCCACGTAGATCGGCCGCACGAGCGCCCGCAGGCCGGGCAGGGCAAAGGCAAATGCACTGGCTGCCAGCACGCACGCGCAGCCGCCGATCAGCAGCGTGTTCGGTGCGCCGACCCAGCCGGCCAATCCGCCGGCGAGCAGGCTGCCGAAGGGGACCATGCCCATGAAAGACATCGTGTAGAAGCTCATCACGCGGCCGCGCTTCTCGTCGGTGACGATCGTCTGTAGCACGGTGTTGCTGGCGGCCATTTGCAGCATCATCGCGAAGCCGGTAATCGCCAGCAGCGCCAGCGATAGCCAGAGCACGCGCGACAACGACACCGCGACGAGCCCGGCGCCAAACACGCCGGCCGCCCACGCGATCAGCGTGCCCAGCCCGAGGACGCTCTCGCGGCGGGCCAGGTACAGCGCCCCGGCGATCGCGCCGAGTCCGGTGGCCGCCATGAGGAAACCCAGCGTGCGCGGCCCGCCGTGCAGGACCTCGTCGGCCATGACCGGCATGAGGACGGTGTAGGGCATGCCGATGAGGCTGATGAGCGCCAGCAGCAACAGGATCGCGCGGATCGGGGCGAACCCGAAGGCGTAGACAAAGCCTTCTTTGAGCCGGTGCAAGACGTGTTGGTGGTCGGACGTCCGCGCGGGCGGTCGAAGCTTCATTGCCAGCAGCGCCGCCACGACGGGCACATAGCTCAGGCCGTTGAAGAGAAAGCACACGCCCTCGCCCACCGCGGCGATCAGCACGCCCGCGAGCGAGGGCCCGAGCAGCCGGGCGCTGTTGACGAGGAACGAGTTCAGCGCGATGGCGTTGGGCAGGTCGGCCGGCGACTCGAGCATCTGGACGACGAACGTTTGCCGCGCGGGCATGTCGAAGGCGTTAATGACGCCCAGGAGGATGCTGAGCACCAGCACGTGCCAGATCGCGATGGTGCCCGTGAGCGTGAGCGCGGCCAGGATCAGGGCCTGGACCAGGGCCAGTACCTGCGTGATCACGATGATGCGGTGGAGATTCCAGCGGTCCGAAAGCACGCCGGCCAGCGGCGCGAACAGGAAGGCAGGGATTTGCCCGGCGAAACCGAGGATGCCGAGCATCGTCGCGGAGTGGGTTAGTTCATAGACCAGCCAGTTCAGGGCGATACGCTGCATCCACGTGCCGATCAGCGAGATGCCCTGGCCGGCGAAGAACAGGCGGTAGTTGCGATGGCGCAACGCCCGTAGCATTTGTCGGATGCCGGACGATCGCGTGGTTTCCGAGGGTGTTGCGTTCATGCGGCGCCGGCGCGCGTCGTTGTCCCGCGGCGCGACGCTAGCATGCGACGATTGTAGGCGAACGTAGCGGCCGGCGTCTCGCCGGCCGTGATTGTGCGGCCGGTTTTCAACCGGTCAGTTGCGTCGGCCTCCCGTGGCCGACGTCGAGAATGCACGGCCGACATGGCCGACACGGCCGTGGCACCCAACGCCGTTAACTAAGTCGAGCCATTTCGCTCGTCCGGATCGACAAAACTCGCTCCTTTTGGCTTGTTTTCGCTCGCGGTTATTCGAGCGAAGACCAGAAGGAGCGAGGGCGTCATCATGGCCAAGGAAGGCCGGCTCGGCCAGGCTCAGCCCCCAGATTGGCCGGGGCTGTTGCGGCGGGTGCTCCCGCCGGCACTGTGGCGGGCGTTTCACGGCGTGGTTTTCCGTTCGCCGGACCCGCGTCAGCGGTGGTCGCCGAAATATGTACCGTGGTGCTGGATTCTGATGAGCTGGTCGCTGCAGGGCCAGTTGACCGAGCGGTTCGTCGAAGCCTGGGAGATCCTGACCCGCGTGTTCGCACGGCGCCGCCGCCCGGGCTACACGTATCCGGGCCTGACCAGGGCCACCGGGCGACTGGGCCCGGCGGCGTTCTGGAGCTTCTGGCGGCAGGTGCGGAGCACGCTACCGCAGCGGCTCGGCACGCGGTGGCTGTGGCAGGGCTGGCCGGTCTTGGCCGTGGATGGTTCCCGCAAGGATGCGCCCCGCACGCGGCGTAACGAGCAGGCGCTGGGCCGGGCCGGGCGCGCCAAGACGCAGGCGCAGTGGTGGGTCACGTGGCTGATCCACCGGCCCAGCCACATCTTGTGGGACTGGCGGCAAGGCCCGGGCCACAGCAGCGAACGCGGCCATCTGCACCAGATGTTGGCCGACCTGCCGTGCGACGCCCTGCTCGTGGCCGATCCCGGCGCGCCGGGACTTCGGCGGCTTCCCTTGGTTGGGACAACTGACGCGGGCCGGCTTGGCGTTCCTCATCCGTTGCGGATCCAACAGCCCCCTGCTCGTGCGCCATCCCGGCGCGCCGGGATTCGCAGATCGAGCGGCAGGGCGACGTGCGCTACGTCGATCTGTGGCCGCAACGCCAGCGGCGAAGGTCCCCGGTGCGCCTGCGGCTGATCGTGCTCAAGCGGGGCGGCAAACGCGTCTACTTGCTGACCAACGTGCTGGAGCCGCAGCGCTGGTCCCGCGCGCTGGCCGGCGAACTGTATGCGGCGCGCTAGGGGATCGAAGTCGCGTACCGCAGCCTCAAGCAAACCCTGGCCCGCCGCAAGATTCTGGCCCGCACGCCCGCGCCGGGGGCGGTGGAGTTGGCGGGCAACATCTTGGCTCTGGCGTTCCTGCTGTTGCACGCGGCCTTGCTGCTGGGGGCGCGCCAGGTGCGGGTGAGTGTCGTCGCGCTGCTGCGGGTCTTGCGGCAGGCGCTGGAGCACGTGCGCTACCGGTGCCGCCTACCCCGCATCGCGGCCCGCCTGCGGACAGCCCTGCGGGATGACTACGTGCGGTCCTCGTCCAAACGGGCTCGCGACTGGCTGCACAAGAAAACCGAACACCCACCCGGACCGCCACATTTCCGCAGGCCCAACCGGCGCGAAATCACCGTAATTCAGAGCTTCTTCCTGCATCCCGAGGGTACACTTGGTTAACCGCGTTCAGTGGCACCCGCCGCGGCCGCGACGTCCGGTACCGGGCCCGGACGCTACCGGCTGATGGCCGACGGCTCCGTCAGGCACAGAGGCCCGACGCTACAACGGCCGCGCGGGGGCGCGGGCCGCTACAACGGCCGCGCGGGGGCGCGGGCCGCTACAACGGCCGCGCGGGGCGCGGGCCGCTACAACGGCCGCGCGGGGCGCGGGCCGCTACGTGTCGCGCTCGTCGCTCGAGCGGTGGAAGAAACCGCCGAAGCCTTCGCCGGACTCGTCGCCCAGGCCGCCACGGCGTTGCTTGCGCTCGCGCTCGCGCTCGCGTTCGCGCTTGCGGCCCTCGCTCTCGCCGCCTTCTTCCTCGGGCGCGACGGCCCACTCGGCGCGCTTCTTGGACAGGCCGATCTTCCGCTCGATGGTGTCCACGCGGAGGATCTTGACGTCGATTTCCTGGCCGAGCTGCACCTCGTCCTGTGGATTCTCGACCTTGTGGTCGGCCAGCTCCGAAACGTGCAGCAGGCCCTCCAGCTCGGGCTCCAGCTCCACGAACACGCCGAAGTTGGTGATCTTGGTGACCTTGCCGCGGACGACCATGCCGGGCTGATAGCGCTCGGGCACCGCCCGCAGCCAGGGGTCCTCCGTCATCTGCTTCAGGCCCAGGCCGATACGCATCTTCTCCTGATCGACCGTGAGCACGACGCAGCGGACGCGATCGCCCTTCCGGACCACCTCCGACGGGTGGCTGACCTTCTTCGTCCAGCTCATGTCGCTGACGTGCAGCAGGCCGTCAATGCCCTCTTCGATCTCCACGAACGCCCCGTAGTTGGTGAGGTTGCGGACCGTGCCCTCGACCACCGTGCCCGGCGGGTACTTCTGGGCCACCGTGGTCCAGGGGTTGACCTCGATCTGCTTCATGCCCAGCGAGATTTCCTGCTTGTCCTTGTCGACCTCGAGCACCACCACGTCGATCGCGTCGCCGGGGTTGACCACCTCGGAGGGGTGATTGATCCGGCGCGTCCAGCTCATCTCCGAGATATGGACCAGGCCTTCGATGCCCGGCTCGAGCTTCACGAAGGCCCCGTAGTTCATGATGTTGACCACTTCGCCGCGGACGCGGACGCCGATCGGATAACGTTCGGCGACCCGCTCCCAGGGGTTCTCTTCTTTCTGCTTGAGGCCCAGGGCGATCTTCTCCTTCTCCCGATCGATGGCCAGCACCTTGATCTCGACCTCCTGGTCGACTTTGACCATCTGGCTGGGATGCTCGATGCGGTCCCAGGACATGTCGGTGATGTGCAGGAGGCCGTCGATGCCGCCGAGGTCGACGAAGGCCCCAAAGTCGGCGATGTTCTTGACCACGCCCTTGCGGAGCTGCCCGACCTCGATTTCTTCGAGCAGCTTGGCCTTCGCGCGGGCCCGATCCTCTTCGACGAGCTTGCGGCGCGAGATGACAATGTTCCGGCGTTCGGTGTCGATCTTGAGGATCTTGGCCTGGATTTCCCGGCCGATGTACTCGCCCACGTCGGCCGGCCGACGGATATCGACCTGCGAGGCGGGCAGGAAAACGGGCACGCCGATGTCCACCAGCAGACCGCCCTTGATCTTGCGCAGGACCCGGCCTTTGACGGTGTCGCCTTCGTGTGTGGTTTCGACGATGCGCCGCCAGTTGAGAATGCGGTCGGCGCGGCGTTTGGACACGATGATCATGCCCGTCTCGTCGATGTCCTCGACGAGGACTTCGATCTCGTCGCCGATCTTCACCTGTGCCGGGTCGTCCCACTCATCGAGCGCGACCACCCCCTCGCTCTTGAGGCCGACGTCGAGCACGGCCTCATTGCCGCTGATGGTGACGACCTTGGCTTTGAGAATCGAGTCGTAGCTGATGCCGACGCCCGACTTTTCGCCGACCACCTGGTCGAGCAGATTCGGGCCGGCGTTCTCGCCGAACGCGGCTTTGAACTGGGCCTCGATGTCTTCGTCGCTGACTTCAATGTCCTTCAAGAGCAGTGGATCGATCATGTACACGTCCTGCGCGGCGGCGGGTCCGCCCGCGCGACCCCAATTCGCTGGAAGCTAGTAGCCTTGGGGGGTGAAAAAGGCGATTAGTTCGTTCCTTCGACCTCGCGCCGGGCCACCCGGCGCTTCCTGAGGCCAGAACCTAGTAGTATAGCCGCTCGGCCCCGGCTTCGGCAATCGCCGCGTGATGGAATTGCGGGGCGCCGGGCCTTTCAGCTCGTGTGGCACAGCTACCCGCGGCTGTGCCCAGGGGTGAGCAGCCGGGGTGGCGCCGATCGTCAGGCGCAGATCAGCTTGACCCCCGTCACGGCAAGGAGCGCCTGGAAGATGTAGCGCAGCCAGCGGACCGGTAGGCGGTGGGTCAACCCCGCTCCACACCACCCGCCGACCAGCGCTCCCGGTGCGAGCCAGAGGGCCAGCCACCAGGCCACATGGTGCAAGGGCGGGTCGTTGCCCAGGCGAGCCAAATCGACGCTTAAGCCAATCGCCGTGGCGAGGGCGACGGGAATGATCATCAGTGTGGACGTGGCGATTGCCTGCCGAATCCGGACGCCAAGGAGCAAGCTTTGCGCGGGGACGGCCCAGATTCCCCCGCCCACACCGAGCAGGCCCGCGATGATTCCCGCCGGCAGCCCGACGATCAGACCGATGAGCACGCGGCGCGTGGGCATGGGACAGGACGAGCATAGATGTGGCTCACCCTTTGAAGAGCGCCATTCCTGAAAGACGCTGACCAGCACGACGAACTCGAGGAAGGCGCCGAAGATGCGCTTAAGCAGGTGCGTGTACTCGCCGGTCAGCATTCCGGCCAGGAGCACGCCGCCCACGACGCCCAGCAGCGCGAGCGGCACGATTCCGGGCAGCAGCCGATAGATGACGGCTTTCTCGCGCGAGTGGCGGATCGCCGCCGGAATCGACAGCACGATGGCCGTCGTGATCGAGGCCAGGTTGTAGGCATGAAATGAGTCACGGCCCCACGGATCGCCGAAGAGCAGCGCCATGGCGGGAATCATGACGATCCCGCCGCCGACGCCGAGCAGGCCGCCCGCGACGCCGGCAAGCACGCCGATCGCCAGCAAGGCGATCTCCTGCGATAGACCGATGGTGGCGAACATATCGGGGTCGGCGTAACTCCCTGCGTCGCGGCAATCCTACTCCCGGCCTGCGCCGGTGCAAACTGCGGATCCCGATGAAACCCGCCCGACGACACCCTATACTGACTCCGGCATGACGCAAAGTGGCCCGACGACGAGAAGTGCGCCGCGGCGGTGGGTTCCGCTGACGGCGGCGATTGCGGTGCTGGCCTGCGGGGGCGGGGCCGCACTGTGGTGGCAGACCCACCTCCTGCCCCGGCGGTTCGCCGCCGTCGTGGACGGCCGCCTGTACCGCAGCGGGGAAGTGTCACCCGGCCAACTCCAACGCCTGCGGCGGGAGTATGGCATCGGCCGCGTGATCTCCCTGCTCAGCGCGGAATCGCCCATCACCGCGGCCGAACGCCGGGCAGCCGAGTCCCTGGGGATGCAGTGGTGCAACGTGCCCCTCCCGGGGGACGGTGCGAGCACGCCGGCCGAGCGGCAGCAGATTCTGGACCTGCTGGGCGAACCGAATGCGCCGCCGACGCTGGTTCACTGTGCGGCGGGGGTCAACCGGACGGGGCTGGCGGTCGGGCTCTATCGGCTGCACTGCCAACACTGGCCGCTGGAGCGCGTCTTAGCCGAATTGCACTCGTTTGGCTTCGAGGACCTGCCCAAGCACGAGAACCTGCGCGAGGCGCTCGCCGCGGAGGCGCAGGCGGGCCGGTAGCGCGTCCGCCGCGGCGGGACGGACGGGGTTCGGAGCGGCGGCCTCGGGGGCAAGCGGCGCAACAACAGGGGACCCGGGCCGAAGCCCGAGTCCCCTGGAGGAGGAGGAGGGAGGTAGAGGCTGTTGAAGTCAGGCTACCAGGTCACAAGCCGCGCTCGCGAACCGCGAGCGCAACTGTTCGACGATATCCGCATGGCGCTGGCAGACGCGCGACTCGCTAACGCCGAGCACGGCGCCGATCGCGGCCATGGTCAGTTTCTCGTAGTAGTACAGCGTGAGTATCAGCCGGTCCTGCTCTTTGAGTCCGCGGGTGACGTATTCGCGGACGAGCTCACGTTCGGTCTGGTGGGCCGGCCCCGGGCTCGGGTCCACGGGCACGAGGGCCCCCACCCGGCTGTCGTCGTTCCGGTCGTTGCCGGGTTCCAGGGACACATTGTGCGACGCCACCACGGTCCGCTTCATCCGCATGAACTTGGCGAGCGACATGTCCATGCGGCGTGCGAGTTCGACGGCGGTGGGCATCCTTCCGCATTCGGCCTGGAAGCGTTCTTCCGCCAGGTTCATGGAGCGCTCAAAATTGCGCCCGGAGCGGCCGAGCGGGTCGATCTCCCGCTGCCAGTCGCGGATCGCACCGAGGATGCGCTGCCGGCAATACGTCTCAAACTTGACGTTACGGGCCGGGTCGAAGGACATCACGGCCCCAATCAGACCGTCGTAGCCGGCGCTGGCGAGCTCGTCGGCCGACACGCGGGGCCAAAGCCGCCGGGCGAGGATTTCCGCCAGCTTGTGAACCAGCGGGACGTAATGTTCAACAAGACGATTGCGAGCGTCGACGGCGTGCGTTCTAAGGTAGGTCTTCCACAGCGCGGCAATCTTGTCCTGCTTGGCCTTCATGTTCCCGAGGCTCCTGGGGATACGAGTTTCTTGTTTGACCTCTACCGAGCTGGGCCGCGAATTGGGCAGAGCGGTCGGCTCGTGCCTACTCCTCTAAGACGCTTGTGTCTTATCGAACCGTGCGCTAGACCATCTTAACACATGACCAGAGCCGAACCACGCCAGTGGATTGACTATTTTAACTCTATCTGTGCCGTGTGCGGTAAACTAGCTTGGCTGAGAAGTTTAGGATGACGTGATTTCTGTTGAAAATATGTCACCAAGCTAACTTGCTGGTTGACGGATTGCCGCCATGTGCAGCGCTGGGCGCGCGCTGTTAGCGCATTCTACGCAACGCTTTACAGCCATCTTGGTCGGAAGATATCCTGGCCTGAGCGCTGCCGCCGCCTGTCAATAGCCGATGTTCGTCCTGCGCATCACTGGCGATAGCCAGGTACAGCCATGGTCAGGCAAACTGGGAAGTATCGCTACGTCATCCGCGCTGGCGGCTTTTCGCCCAGCATGCCGAGCGCTTGGTCGTCGCTGCCGGGCGAAACAAACAGGCACGGACGTTTGTACTGCTCAGCAGTCCCCTGACGGGCAAGCGCCAGCCGCTGGTCCATCGCACGAATGGCTTCCGCGGAAATGGTCCGGATTCGTAAAGGTCCAAGCCGGGCCGACTTACGACGTGAGTCGTACTCCTCGTTCTGCTCGCCAAGGGCTTGATCCAACGCACGCGGGATGTGCTCAACGGGAGGACACGAACATGTAAGGCGGTAGTACGGCGGATCATCCCAGCACGGTGCGAGCACAAAATCGAATTCCGGCAGCCCAAGCGCTTCGCGGACAGCCTTCACCGCCGCCACCACCTGGTTCTCGGTCAGCTTCTCGCCAGCAATCGAGGCGGTGCGCCCGGCGCGATAGAGGAACTCCACCAGCGGGGCCTGGTGCAGCCAGCCGTGCACGCGCACGACGTCGCCCAGTCGGTAACGCAGCAACCCGCTAGTGTTGGTGAGGACAACTGCGTAGTCCCGACCCACCTGGACCTCGCAGGGGCCCAGGGTGGGCGCTGCGCCGGCCTCGGCCGACTCTGCGGGGATGAACTCGAACACAGCGGAGGTTACGTCCAAGACGCCAACCGGCGTGTCATCGTCGAGCGGGATGCTGACGCGGCCCTCGCTGGCGAGCAGACCGATGTCGCGTACCGGAGCTGGCCCCCACCAGTCGGCGAGCCGCTGCAGGTAGTATCCCATGCTTCCACCGGTCCAACAGGCCAGGAATTCGAGTTGCCAGCAGTCGCGCGGACGGAGGGCGCCATGCTGCTCGCGAAGGTGGGCGAGCCGCTGCGCGCGAGCCGGATCGGGTCGCAGGCCAGCCGACAATCTCTGCCGGAGTGCGGCTGGGGTGACAATCTGCGCCGCCAGCGTGCCGTCACGAACATCGCGAACGATGTCCTCGCTGAACTCATTGGCGGTGCGGGCCATTTGGATTAACGTCGCCGGACTGGCGGTGATCGCGAACGCGACGTCCCGGCCGAGGCCCAGCCGCATCAGCGTGTAATAGCGCGCCTGCGGATCGTCGAGGTCGGCGACCTCGGGCGGGCCAACGTAAAAGCGACGTACAATCCTCTTCTGCGTACGTGCGAGCAGGCCGGTGATCGCACCGTAAGGAATGCCGGCGGCGGTGGTCCCGTCGTCGTACCGCCCGCTGGACTGCAGGATCGCGCGGAGGATCGCGCGCGGGTGATCGGCGAGCATTCTCAGACCGAACGTGTTCCAGCCGCGCCGGTAATCCTGGACAAACGCCGGCGTCACGGGGATTCGCTTGGGCTGGGCGGTCGTGCCGCTCGTCGTGGCGAACATCAGAATCCGCTGGCCGGGAGAGAACAGGGCCTGGGCGTCTCCGTCGCACAAGCGCTCGATGTACGGCCGGTAGTCCTCATAGGTCAGCAGCGGGACGGCACGTCTCAGGTCGCCGGTCGTCCGCACGGCAGCCAAGTCGTGCTGCCGCCCGAACTCACTGCCGCGCACCAACGGCAGGACCCGCTGGAGCACACGCTGCTGCGCGGCCTCGACGTGCTGCAGCGCATGCGCGAAGCGCGCATACACGCGCCGGGCATGCAGATAGGCCAGCTTGGCGGCAACCTGTTCCAGCAGCGTAGGCATGACCAGACGCCAGGCAGGTCCGTCACCCAGCGGCGTAAACCGGGGGCGGCGCGTCTTCCACCGGCACGGCAGCGCGGCCCCGCGGAGCCGCCGCCGCTCGGCCGGCATCCACCGGCTCCGGAGCCGGTGCGGTGGAGCGCGCGAGGTATTGGTCGAAAAAGCTGGTCGTGAGGCGGCTATAGAACTCGGGATGCAGGACCACGGCCTGGTTGTGCCGCGCGAAGGGCGCGATCCACAGGTACTTGGGTTGCGGGGCCAGCGCGTACAGTCGCCGGCTCTGTTCGACCGGCAGGTAGGAGTCTTTTTCGCCGTGAATGAACAGCATCGGGCGGGGCGTTATCCGGCGAATGGCTTTCTGCACGGAGGGGAAGCGGCATTTGAACTCGTGGGCGGCACAGTGGATCATCGCCCAGCGCAGAAAACGCCAGAACATCGGGGGGTGGTTCTCGTAGACGAAGCGGACGCGGGCGAAAATGTACGCCCACCGCCGCATGAAGTACTCGATCGTGGAATCCGTGCTGAAGGCCCCGTCCGATACGATCGCACGGATGTGTGGGTTCTCCACCGCCAGCAGAATGGCCGCACACGCGCCGCGGGAGGTGCCGAAAATCCCGAATCCCGTCGGATGACCCTGCCGGGCCAGCCAATGCTCGGCGAAGGCCGCCGCGCCGCGCATGTCGTCCAGGTCGCGGTCAGTGACCCACTGGCGGGGCGTGTAATCCGGGGGGCATTCCGACTGTCCGTGGCCGCGGAAGTCGAAGGTCAGAATGTCATACCCGGCCTGCTGCAGCGGACGGCAGTACCGCGCGCAGGAGTGCATGTCGGCACAGAACTCGTGGGCGAAGACGATCAGGCCGCGCCGCGGCGTGAGCGGATGGGCGCGGATCAGCATGCCCTGCAGCGGCAGACCATCGTAAGCCGGAAAGGCCACCGGTTCGCCCAGGAGGCGGTCAAAATCCAGCGGGCTACGGGCCAGCGGTGGCTTGGTCGTCCGCATGATATTGAGCGAAATACGCACGTACTTGCGGAGAATCATGAACGGGACCACGATCAGGGTTCCGATCGTGGACAGAATGAGGACGAGCGCCCAGTTCTTCGCCAAGGCGTCCACGGCTGACCATGCCAGTTGGAGCACCAACTTCTCCGTCGCGGCAGGAGGGCAAAGCTCCAGCTTTGCCGCCAGGGGTGCCGGTCGCGCCGCCGGCCCGCTCGTGAAACGAATGCTATCCCAATGAGGCGTGCTTGTCCACGAGGCGGAGCGCCCTCACGCGCGGCTGGGGGGCCCATTCGGAAAGTGGTAAGATATGCGCGTCGCTCCGGGACCGCATCCCGGTCAGGCGCGCAGGCCACTCGAACAGTGGAGATCAGCGATGAATGGGTCGGGCAAGCATCTGAGGTTGATCATAGCCGTCGCCCACTGGGCCTTCGGGACCGTGGCCGTGTACGGGGCCCCGGGGGACATCGAGGCTTCCTTTGACGCGCCGTGCAAGTATCCGGCCGGACTGGCCACGGACGGCACCGACCTGTTCGTGCTCGATTGGCGCGCGGCCCAGATTCACCAGGTGTCGCCCGCGGATGGGAAGCTGAAGAAGACGCTGCCCGCGCCGACGCTGAAGCCTTACGGCCTCGCGTATGGCGACGGCAAGCTGTTTGTCTCGGACGATCACAGCGGTTGGGTCTATGCGCTGAACCCGAAGACGGGCATCGTGGAGAATTCGTTTGAAGCGCCCGGCTCGCGGCCCACGGGTCTGGCCTACGCGGACAAGAACCTCTTCATTCTGGAGCGCAAGTCCGGGCAGATCTACAAGGTCATGCCTGACGACGGCACGATTCTCGCCTATCTCCCGGCACCGAACGACACCTGCACGTGCTTGACGTACGACGGGAAGTACCTCTGGGCGTCGGACCGGGTGAAGAATGAGATTTACGTCATCGAACCCGAGAAGGGCATGGTGATCGGCATCCTGGATGCGCCCGGGCCGTACGCGGCGGGGCTCGCCCGCCTGGATCAGTATCTCTGGAACGTGGATTTCCAGACCGGGAAGATCTACCAGCTCATCGTGGAGGACGAGCAGAAGTACCGCCTGAGCGAGCCCCGCGAGGCCCGCGTCGAGTACGTCTGGGGGCTGTACAACTACGGGCCCGGCGAGGTCAAAGACCTGGTGGCAAGCTTCGCGCTGCCGGAGAAGCTGCCGAGCCAGGAGCTGCTTTCCGAGATCGAATTCGCGTCACCGCCCACGAAGACCGCGAAGGACCGTTGGGGCCAGGCGTGTGCCGTGTACGAGCTGCCCACGCTGCCGGCCGGGCAGCGCCAAGTCCTCAGCTACAGCGTGAAAGCAAAGATCTCTGCGATCCGGCATCTCATTTTTCCCAGCCAAGTCGGCGAACTGCGCGACATCCCCGACGACATCCGCAAGACCTATACCGCGGATGGCTCGCGCTACCGCCTCAACACGCCGTTCATTCGCGACACGGTCCGCCAGGTCGTTGGCGACGAGCAGAACGCGTACTGGGTAGCGCGGAAGATATTCAACTACGTGATCGACAAGCTCGAATATGAGATGGTCGGTGGCTGGGACGTGCCCGAGGCAGTGCTCAAGCGCGGCAAGGGCTCGTGCTCGGAATACACCTTCACGTTCATTGCGCTGTGCCGCGCCGCCGGCCTGCCGGCGCGTTACCAAGGCAGCATTGTCGTGCGCGGCGACGACGCAAGCGTAGACGAGGCGTTCCACCGCTGGGCCCAGGTTTATCTGCCGAATTACGGCTGGGTGCCGGTGGACGCCAACCGGGGCGATGCGAAATCGCCGGCCGACCAGGCCCGCGGCTTCGGCGAGCTGTCGAACCGCTTTCTGATCACGACGCACGGCGGCGGTGACTCCGAGTACCTGTGGTGGGGCTACAACTCGTACGCGAAGTACAAGACGACCGGGTACGCGAAGGTTGAGGAGGAGAACTTCGGGCTGTGGGAGCCGCTGAAAGCCGCAGAGAAACCGCCGGCCGCGGGCGAAGTCAAGAAGACGAGCGGCTGTTGGGTCCCATGATGTGCGGCCGCGCAACTGCGGCCCGTCAATCCTGCAGCGAGAACGGGGTGAAGCCGGTCTGATAGTCGTAGTAGCCCTCACGCTCGACGCGCTTGAGCCAGTTGACGATCAGGTACGTCAGCGGCGTAAAGACGACCTCCACGCCGACCTTGAAGAGACAGTTGAACACGACCACGCGGCCGATCGTTGCGGTCGGCCATTTCCCCAGGAGCGCCAGCGGGTAAAAGATCGCGCTGTCCACGGCCCGCCGCGGCGGGGTGGAACCGATCGTCCGCGTCCAGAGGAACCGGCCGCGGGTCCAGAGCTTCATCAAAAATAGGGACAGTCACCTATTTCTGTCACAGAAATAGGTGACTGTCCCCATTTTTCCGGGCGCGTCGAGCGCACTACGGCCACAGCATGATCAGGTTGCCCAGGAACTGCGGCGCGTAGCAGTAGCCGCGCGCCCCGGACCACGAGGAGTACTCGCCCCGCCGGGCGTCGAGCCGCGTCACATTGAAGCCCCACACCCGGTTGCGCTGCGCTTCCGGACCAAACGCCGACAGCGGCACCGCGAGCTCCACGACCCAGTCCTCACGCTGCACGCTCGCCGCGCCGCGCGCGCCGCAAGACCAAGCTTCGGACGTGCCCATCGGCGGCTCTGTCCGGCAACCCTTGCGCGCGACCAGCAGGCCCGTAGGCTTGACCTGCAAACAATACAGGTCGCTGCTGGTGCCGGTCACGGCGGTGCGGGGATCGATCAGGATTTCCACGACGTCCTGTCCCCACGGAATGCTGCCGTCGATCGGGATCGTGTTGTCGGCGCGCCACGCCGGAGGCTCGCCCGGGCGCAGCGTGCAGCGCACGGCGACGTAGAGATCGCGCTCATCCATGGCGAAGAACGCCCGCGTCGGCAGCGTGGGGAGGTCGCCCGCCGCGGCGGGCTCGCGACAGAGCCGGAAATCGCCGGCGATGTTGTTGGAGGCCAGCGGCCAATCATCGAGCCGGCCATCCACGACGGGGGAAACCTCCAGTGGCAAGCATACGGCCACAGCCAGGCGCGCCGGAACCTGGATTGTCCCCAGGGCAGCGGTCTCAAACGCCAGGTCGAACGGGTAGACGCCGTCGATGTTGTAAGCCAGCCCGGCCAGGCTCAAGTCGATCGTCGCAGGCCGGCGGGCGCCCGCGTCCAGGTGGGTGGCCACCGGTTGAACCTGTTGCCAGTCGGGTGGCGGGGCCGGGAACAGCCAGCGGCCCTGCACCGGGCGATTGGTGGCATTCAGCGCACTCACCAGCACCTGCGCACGCAGGTCCTGGGCGCCCGCCGCCAGCCGGACACCTTCCACGCGGACGGCGATGCGCTGGGCCTGGCTCATCATCCGGCCCCACTGCGCGAGGTTCTCGATCTGGCGCTGCCGCGCGGCGGGGTCAGGCTCAAATTGGGCGACCAACTCCTGAAGGATCAAGTTCCGGGCCAGCCGCAGCACGTTGCCTTGGCGCGGCCAACCGGTCTCCTTGCAGCTCACCAGGTTGTCGCGGCAGGCATCCGTGAAGGCCCAGCGCACGACCTGCTCGGCCAGCTTCTGCGCGAGCAGACGCTTGCCGTTGTCCTCGAGCAGCCTCAACAGCTCGTAGTCCTGCAGTCCAAGGAGCAGACGCTTCAGGCGCACCGAGGCGACGGGACGGTCACGCAGACCATATTCCTCGGCCGGGTGAATCAGGCCGCTGCCCGCCCAGGGCTCCAGCGCGGTCGAGGCCGGCGTGGTGGTGGCGGCAAACTCGGCGGCGTGCTCGATCCAGAGCCCCTGGCTGCCATACCGATAGGCCTGCCATCCGAGGATGCGCGCGTCGGTCGCCGGCGCTTCCACGGCCAGCGATCCGCTGTACGGCGCGTAGTCGGGCATGAACCACGTGCGCTGACCGAGCTTCCGCTGGCGCTCCATCGCGGCCGGCTCGTGCCACATTGCCGGGGGGGCCCAGATACTGACGCCGGAGAGCTCGATCGCCGGCGCTTCCTGCCAGCCTAGCCCCCGCAGCGAGTAGGCCGGCAGGTGGGCCATCACGGGCAAGCCGGTCTCGCCCGCCGCGGCGGGTTGCACCAGCTTGGTCAGGCGGTCCACGCGCTCGACGGCGGGCGACGAAAGCGGCTCCGGCGGACAGATGCGCACGAACGCGCGCTCCAGCCAGCCGCGCTCCGCGAAGTGTCGCTTGCACTCGGCCAGGTAAGCCGCCAGCAGCCGCGCATAGCCGGGCGAGTCGAACCCGCCGTTGCGCTCGGCGTTGGGATATTCCAGCGACGCGGGGATCGGCCAGGCTTCGAGCCGGACGTGATCGGGGAATGCTGATCCATCCAACCACGGGGAAACCAGGCGGTCGTATTCCTCCCATTGCACTTCCACGGTCCGCTCGCCGACCGGCTGGAATTTGGGGAAGGATGCCCAAAGCACAGGCGTAGTCCGGTGCGCCTGGAACAGCCGCAGGGCTTCGCCCACCAAGCGGACGGCCGCGAAATGGCTGGGCACCTGGGGCAAGAGGCGCGTCTCCTCCGCGGCGGCGCGCGGCCAGCGCAGGTGTGCCGCCAAGAGATCACGCGGATCGACCCGGCAGATCACGGGCAGACTTCGGCGGTCCGGCAAGGCCACCGGCAGGACATTGAGTCGGATCACGCACGCGAACACCGGGGTCGCGTCTTTCGTCCGCCGAACCTCCAACCGGCCCTGGTACTCGCCGGGCGTAGCGGTGACCGGCACATGCACGTCCACCCAGACGAGCTCATTGCGGGGCTCCGCGAGGGTGAGCGGCCCGCCGCCGCGCGGGGCGTCCCACGGAACCAGAATGTCCGGGAGCAACGCGGGCTCTGCGGTCCGGCCGGTGCGCTCGACGTACCACGCCCGGAAGCGGTCCACCCGCACGTAGTGCACGCGGTAGATCGTCGCCACGGCATTCGCGGGCAAACTGGCCGAAGGACCGCCCAGATCGCTCAGGCGCACCTCCAGCGGCCCGACCGGCGGGGCCGTCGTGCGAAAGCCGACCTGCAGCGACACGGTTTCGTTGAGCGCCGCCTGAAGACGTACCTCGCCGCGCGTGGCGGAGTAAACGTCGTTCTCCGGGCTGGGCGGTGTATCCGCGGTCACCTCGTCATCGGCGCTGGTGACCCAAATGCTCAGGGTGCGCGGCGCGGCCGGCAGGACGCATCCAAACGCCAGAGTCAGGAGCAGGCCCCCCGCGAGGAGCGTGAGCCCGTAGCGGCCGGGCTCTGTCCTGGCCGTCGAATGGACATCCGTCTCCGACGGCCGACACGGGGGTTGGCCGCTACGTCGTGGCGCGGTCATAGCCGGGGCTCGGGCCAACCCTGCACCTGGTAGAACTTGCGCGGGGACTCGGGGTAACCGGTGCGGGCGGAGAGGTAGACCGTTTCCAACAGGGCGCTGACCGCCAAGTGCCGTTCGAGCGGCGCGGCGGCCCGGTCGCGGGCCTGGCTGCGGACGAACTCGGCGAAGCGCAACAGCTCGCTGGCGAGGAATTCACCCGGCAAAGGTCGCCGGTCCAGAAGGCTTCCGTCCCAGCTCGTCAGTTGGACCTCATCCTCGGTCAGCGTGACGGACAGGGCGGGACCATGGTGGGCTAACTGCTGCTCGAACGGTTGCATGTCCCACGTTGCGCGGATCACCGCGGCCCCTCCGTCGCTGTAGCGCAGGATCGCGACCGCCGCGTCTTCCGTGTCGCCCCCGGCGCCGCCGCCTTTGCGATAGCGGCCGACGGCCGCGGCCACAGTGTCCGGAAGCCCGCGGACGGCCAGCAGGGCTTCGAGGAGCGCATAGCCGGAACACGCCAGCGCCCCGCCGGCGGTATCGGCGCCACGGCCCGCCGGGGCTTCGTGGCCCAAACCCGCGGCGGCGGGTGCGCTCGCCCGCAAATCCGAGAACCGTGGCGCGAGCTCGCCTGGCCAGGGGAGCTCGTGCCAGACATGGTCGGTCACGTACTCCCACCACGAGGCCACGCGGCAGATTGTGGGAAGTTGTCGGGCGCGGGTGACGACCTCGGCCGCTTCGGCGAAGTTGCGCGCCAGCGGCGGCAGGCGCCAGACGTGCAATCCCCGCTCGGCCGCCATGGCGGCCAACCCGCTGTCCTGACGCGGGGCGGTGGCCAGCAGGATCGCCTCGAGGCCGGGCTGGGCCAGCAGCGTGCGGGGATCGTCGAAATGGGGTACGTCGCGCAGCCCCGCCGCAGCGGGCATGCCCGCCTGCCCGAGCGGCTGAAGGAGCAGGCACGTGTCCAGCGCCGCGACGAGACGGGCCAGTGGCGGGCCGTCGGCGACCAGCCCGACCCGCACCGGTCCGCCAGGGCGGCCCGGACTGGCCGGCCCCTGCGGCTTGCGCTCATTGTTTGTTGGGCTCGGCATCGTATAATGGAACCAGCTTTGCTCACGTCGCATTGCAGCGGAATTCGCCGCGGCGGACACAGTCGCGCGGCCTCATCGTCCCGGACTCAATGGCGACGCAGTAGCCCGACATTTTGTACCCGCGCGGCGGTTCCCGCCACTGTGACGAGTCCGCCCACGCGGAAAGATTGGTGCCCAGGATGGAAACAGGGACCGTGATTCACAAGACGGATTTGCCGGAACTGGTGAAACGCGGCAAAGTCCGCGACATCTACAAGCTCGGCGGCCGGCTGATGATCGTGGCCACCGACCGCATCTCCGCGTTCGACGTCGTCATGGAGCAGCCCGTGCCCGGCAAGGGCATCCTGCTCACCCAGATGTCCCGCTTCTGGCTCGAGACGCTCCCGGCCTGCACGCCGCACCATCTGGACTACGTCGTGTCCGACGAACAGGTGCCGGCCGATTACGCACCCTACGTGGACCAGCTCCGCGGGCGGGCGATGGTGGTCCGGCGGGTCGAGATTCTCCCGATCGAGTGCATCGTCCGCGGGTACATCGTGGGCAGCGGCTGGCGCGAGTATCAGGCGACCGGCAGCGTGAGCGGGGTGAAACTGCCGGCGGGTCTGCGGCACGCCGAGCGGCTGCCGGAACCCATCTTCACGCCGTCAACCAAGGCCGTGATGGGGCATGACGAGCCGATCTCTTTCGATCACGCCTGCGGGACGGTGGCGCGTTTCCTGGCGCCCAAGCGGAGCGTCGTGGCCGAGCCGCGCGACTTGATGGAGCGTGTCCGGCGTCGCTCGCTCGAGATTTACGCCCAGGCGGCCTGCCACGCCGAGAAGCACGGCATCATCATCGCCGACACGAAATTCGAGTTCGGCTTGTACGACGGGGAGCTGCTGCTGGCGGACGAGGTGCTCACGCCGGACTCGTCCCGCTTCTGGCCGGCGGAGCACTACCACGTGGGCGACGACCAGCCCAGCTTCGACAAGCAGTTCTTGCGCGACTACCTGGAAACCTTGGGCTGGAACAAGCAGCCGCCACCGCCGCCGATCCCGGACGAGATCATGGCTAAGACGCGGCGCGGCTACGAGGACGCGTACCAGCGGCTGACGGGGCAGACGCGGACGCTCGAAGAGCTCCAATAAACGGTCGGGGCCGGCCAAGACGTTCCTGTGGTTCACCGAGGAGGTCGGCGAGCTGGCCAGTGCGATCGCCAAGCCCGGCGACCAGGCCAACCTGACGGGGGAGTTCGCCGACGTGCTGGCCTGGCTGGTGACGCTGGCGAACGTCGAGGGGGTGGACCTGGAGGAGGCAGTCAAGAAGTTCACCTCCGGCTGCCCCGGCTGCGGGCAGTTTGTGTGCAAGTGCGACGCGAAGTTGACTTGAACAGCGACGAAGCCATCCGCCGCGGCGGACGACGAAGCCACGAAGGGAGGCTCGTCGCGGTCGGGGCCCTCTGCCAAATGTAGCGGCCGACCCCCGTGTCGGCCGTAGCCCGCCGGAGAATCTCCGGATCAGGCGCGAATCTGGGCGGTGAATGAAGGTTGCCAACATTGCCAAGCGCGCGCCCCCCGGTTGGCAACCTTGGGCTGGTGGGGCTGAGGAGCGGTTTCGGGGGCGTTGCGCGCGCGCGCCCGGTTTGGCAATCTTCGAAGGTTGCCAACCAAGATTGGCCACGCGACGGAACGGCAACCGCCAAGACGCCAAGAACGCCGAGGGACCCAAAGGGCGAAAGGCCGGGGCCCTGGACGATCCACAGATTTCGCAGATGGACACAGATTCCTTGGGATGGGGAGAATGGCGAAGAGCGAAGAGCGAGTTGGGTTCGGGCACGCGGGGCATGGGCGGCTCCTGCGGTGGAGTATGTGGTGTGCGGAGGACGGATGACAACAAAGGGGCGGCGAGTGCGCGAGATTGGCGGCAGATGGCGGGGGAAGTTGGAATTGGGAGGTATTAAGAGCCTATCCCACAACTATTTCTGAGCGTATAATCCTCGCGACGGCAAGGGGTTGCCGGTCGAGCGAGGAGGTCCAGGGATGGACGAGAATGGCGTGGCTCCGGAATGGCGGATGCCGGACGAGATGTGGGAACGAATCGAGCCGCTGCTGCCGAAGTTGCGCCGGCACCCCAAGGGTGGCCGGCCGTGGATCGACAACCGGAAGATTGCCGACGGCATCTTTTACGTGCTGCGCACCGGTTGCCAGTGGAAAGCGGTGCCGCGCGAGTTCGGCTCCGGCAGCACGCTGCATCGCCGCTTCCAGCAGTGGGTGCAGCGCGGCGTGTTTCGCAGGCTGTGGCAGGTAGGCCTGATGGAGTACGACGCCTTGAAGGGCATTCAGTGGCAGTGGCAGGCCCTCGACGGCGCCATGACCAAGGCCCCGCTGGGCGGGGAAAAAATGCGGGAAAAACCCGACGGGTCGGGCCAAGAGCGGTATCCCGGCGCGCCGGGATTCCTTGCTCACCGACGGCGCCGGCGTCCCCCTGGCCCTGGCGGTCGACGGGGCCAACCGGCATGACAAGAAACTGGTCGGACGAACGCTGAACAACCTGGCGGTTGCCCGCCCGGCGCGCCGGAAGCAGAACATGTGCATGGACAAAGGCTACGACTACCCCGATGTGCGTGAACTGGTGGCCAAGTGGGGCTACACGGCGCACATCGTGGCCCGCGGCGCAGAGCGGCATGCCCAGGAGCGTGTCCCGGGCTATCGCGCGCGGCGGTGGGTTGTGGAGCGTACGCATTCGTGGTTCAACCGTTTCCGCCGTCTGCTGATCCGTTGGGAGAAGAAGGTAGTCAACTACACCGCCATGCTACACCTGGCCTGCGCGTACATCACGCTGCGGGCGGCAGAGGTTATGGGATAGGCTCTAAGTCGGCGTTGCGGGCCAGAAAGCTCCGGTGGCGCCCCGAGCTTCTACCGCTGTTTGAAAGACGCTACTATTCGCGGCATGGATCCGCTGACCGTTGCACTTCTGGGCGCCGCAGGATACTGGGTGTTCAAAGCGATCTTCGGCGATGATCACGAGTGCGCCTCTGTTAGGATAGGCGATCAGCACCCCGGCCAGAAGCGGGGAGAGGTGGCGCGGGACGTCGACGAACCAGGTTCTGTCGTGTCATCGACTATGCATCCCGTGACGCAGGAATCGCCGTACTCGGCGACCGGGGTGCGACGCCGCGCGAGCGAGCCGAGGCGCCAGACGTACGGTTCGGTTGAAGAATGCCTGCGGGCGGAGTACGTCTCGTACACTCGGCTGCGAACGTACACGAGCTGTCCGCACAGGTTTCGGCTGCAATACCTTGAGGGCAACGAGGAGGACCTAACATTCTCCCGTGCGCAGGCGGGCAAGGACTTTCACCGGGCCTGCGAGAACGTGTTAAATCGCTTTCTAAACGAGCCGATTTCGTCCCTTGCCGTCGCAGATCAAGCCCCGTGGCGTTCCGATGACCGGCGTCGATTCAGTTTCATCCGCCGTTCTATCCACGCTTCCGCCCAACTCGTCGCCGTCGAACACGAACTGAAATTCAACCTGCGTGGCCTCGATTTCTTTGGCATCGTCGACCTCGTCGTGCGCGACCCGGACGGCGTAACACATCTTATTGACATCAAGACGGGGAGAAGTCCTCGAATCCATCTTGAGCAGCTCGAGGTTTACTGTCTTCCGATCCTGGCAGCGAATGCAGTGAACCTCGTTCGCCTGTCCTTTCTGCTTGTTGATTCGCAAGAACGAGTGACGTGGGAGGTTGGAGCGGGCGAACGGGAGTGCATTGTCAGTAATCTCTTTCGAATTGTCGATAACATGATGCGCGATCGAGGGTTGCCGCCGCGGCTGAGTTCTCGGTGCGCAGACTGCGGTTTTCGCGCGCCGTGCCGGTTCGCTCGGTCGGGGGACACAATCACACCAATCGCATGGCCGATGCTGACTTCAGCGAAACGGGGCCTGGCAAGGAGGACCGCTGAGGTCGAGCGTGCGCGGAGGCTCGGAACGCGCAAGGTTCGACCCAAGGGCAGTGGTGCACTGACTTTCTTCGTGGTGATCGCCCGAAGGCCTTATGTCTGCGAGCAGACTGGAAAGAGGATCGGCGTGGGGGAGAGACATTACGCAACGAAAAGAGGGTGCCGACTTTCGGTAGAGGGCTTTCGATTGCGATTCCCGGGATGCCCGCTCCCGACACAAACCAAGAAGCAGCGTTATCCGCGGTGCAGTTGACCGGCCGGTTGTCCCCGCTGGAAGCTTGGCCGGCCGCTTCCGGGGGAGCGCGACTCCATTCGCGGGTTCTACTCGCGCAACGCGGAGATGTTCCCGATTTTGGGCGTCGCAATTGTTATCCAAAGCGCTGACTCTACGCATCGGTGTCGCCCCGCTGGGGCTTGGGGTAATGGGCGCCGCGTTACGTGGGCTCGCGCCCACGGCACACTGCTGTCGCCCCGTCGGGGGCTTGAAGAAGAAGGAGAATTACGAGGGGCTGCGGTCCGGGGGTGGCGTCCCAGCACGCTGGGGCTTTATCACCGGCTACGCACGTGCGCTCTTTCAGGGCGGGTCTGTGACCCACGGTCGGGCACGCGGTGCGTCGGATCGCCCGCGCGTGCATTCTCGGCCCCGAGGGGGCCGGCGGTTTTAGCCAGGGGTGGAACCCCTGGTGAAGTGCGTGCGCGTGGCTGTTCGCCCTGACGGGGCGAACAGAGGCACCCGCGGTTCGTCCGCCCCTTCGGGGCGGGCATGATAATGCGACGCGCACTCCAGGGGCTGCGCCCCTGGCTAGAGCCGTTGGCCCCGGTGGGGCCGCAAGCTGGGCCCTGCCGCCCCGCTGGGGCTCCAAGAAGGAGGAGAATCATGAGGGGCTGTGATCCGGGGGTGGCGTCCCGGCGCGCCGGGACTTTTCCGCCGGCTATTCACCGGCGCCCTTTCAGGGCTCGTCCGTGAGCAATGGGCCGGCGTCCGCTGCAGCGGATCGCACCAGCGCGTGACCGGTTGGAAACCGGTCCCACATTCCTCGGCCGGTCCGCCGCGGCGGACTTCGGGCTCTGATTTGCTCGGTTGCCCCGCGCCCGGTACGCGGCGCTTCCGCAATCTGTGTCGATCGGTGTCATCTGTGGCTCGGTCCGGATCGCGGTTCGCGGGAAGGGATTCCCGCGGCAGGAGGTGCGAGAAAGGATTCTCGCACCAGCGGTCGTTGTGGTGCGTTTGGCCCCGGTTCGGCGGCCCGCGCGGGTTTGATTTCCCCGGTCGTTTTCGCAATAATCGAAGGATTCGCATGCTGGATGTCTCCATCCATGTGGGTGTCTGTCAGACCCCGTCCTCGCGGGCGGGGCTGGTTGGGCCCGGCACTGGCGTGCCGGGTTCTGTTAGGCGCCAAGAGAGTGAGCTGATGTTCCGAATCCTCGACGCGAAACAACTGGCCTCCGACGTTAAATGGTTCAGAATCGCCGCCCCGCTCGTCGCTAAGCACCGACAGCCGGGGCAGTTTGTGATCCTCCGCCTGGATGAGCACGGCGAGCGCATCCCGCTGACGATGGCCGCCGCGGACCCCAAGACCGGCACGATCGAGCTGATCGTCAAGGCCGTCGGCAAGACGACCAAGGTCCTGTTCACCAAGCAGACCGGCGACACCATCCGCGACGTGATGGGCCCACTCGGCAAGCCGACCGAGATCGAGAAGGTCGGGCACGCCGTGCTGGTCGGCGGCGGCGTCGGGACCGCGGTGATCTACCCGCTGGCCAAGGCCCTCAAGGACGTCGGCGCCTTTGTGACCTCGATCACCGGCGGGCGGACGAAAGAGCTGGTCGTGCTCGAAAACGAGCTGCGTGACGTCTCGAATGTTGTATACGCCACGACCGACGATGGGAGCTACGGCTTCAAGGGCACGGTCGCCGACAAGCTCCGCGAGCTGATGGCCGACAAGGCCCGGCCGATCGACGTGGTGTACGCCGCCGGGCCGGTGATCATGATGCGGGTGATCTCGGACCTGACGCGGCCGGCGGGGATCAAGACGATCGTGTCGCTGAACCCGATCATGGTGGACGGAACGGGGATGTGCGGCGGGTGCCGGGTGACGGTGGGCGGCAAGACGCAGTTCGCGTGCGTCGACGGCCCCGAGTTCGACGGCCACCAGGTCGATTACGCCGAGCTGGCCGACCGCCTGACGGCGTACCGGCCGCACGAGAAGCTGGCGCTGGAGCGGATGGAGCACGAGTGCAAGCTGCAGGGCGTGAAAATGTGAAAACGTGATAACGTGAAAACTGCGGCTCGCCGCGTACTACAGTCGTTTTCACGTTTTCACCTTATCACGTTTTCACTTTATGACTTGCGTTAACGGAAGGTACCTGCGATGGCGTTGACCCCCAAAGAGCGGATGGCGATTGAGCGGCAGCGGATGCCGGAGCGCGCCCCCGACGTGCGCAACCGGGATTTCAAGGAAGTGAACCTGGGCTTCCAGGAGGAGATCGCGCGGCGGGAGGCGACACGCTGCCTGCAGTGCAAGGACCGCAAGTGCGTCGCGGGCTGTCCGGTTGGGATCGACATCCCCGGCTTTTTGGACAAGATCGTCGCGGGCGATCTGGATGGCGCGGCGCGGTTGCTGCTCGATGCGAACGCGCTGCCTGGCATCACTGGCCGCGTGTGCCCGCAGGAGGAGCAGTGCGAGCAGGTGTGCATCCGCGCCAAGGGCAAGAACGGCCAGCCCGTCGCGGTCGGCCACCTCGAACGCTTTGTCGCCGACTGGGCCCGCGAGCACCTCGATATGAAGACGCTGCTCGCCGAGCCAAGCGGCATCAAGATCGCGGTCGTCGGCTCCGGGCCGGCGGGGCTCACCGCGGCCGGCGAGTTGGCCAAGAAGGGCCACGACCTCACCGTGTTCGAGGCCCTGCACGATCCGGGTGGCGTGCTGCTGTACGGCATCCCCGAGTTCCGGCTGCCCAAGAAGATCATCGCGGCGGAGGTCAACCGGCTGCGCGAGATGGGCGTCAAGATCGTCTGCGACGTCGTCGTCGGGCGGACGTTCACCATCCACGAGCTGTTGCATGAAGAGGGCTTCTCGGCGCTCTTCATCGCCAACGGGGCCGGCCTGCCGATCTTCATGGGCGTCCCCGGCGAGAACCTCAAGGGCGTATATTCGGCCAACGAGTACCTGACGCGCTCGAACCTGATGCGGGCCTATGAGTTCCCCGAGTACGACACGCCGATCGTCAAGGCCGAACGCGTGGTCGTCGTGGGCGGCGGGAACGTCGCGATGGACTCGGTGCGGACGGCGAAGCGGCTCGGCGCGAAAGAGGCTACATTGGTCTATCGCCGGAGCCGGACGGAGATGCCGGCCCGTGTCGAGGAGGTCCATCACGCCGAGGAAGAAGGCATCATCTTCAAGCTGCTGTGCAACCCGACGCGCGTCCTGGGCACGCCGGACGGCTGGGTGAAGGGCGTCGAGTGCATTCAGATGGAGCTGGGCGAGCCGGACGATTCGGGCCGCCGGCGGCCGGTGCCGGTCAAGGGCTCGGAGTTCATCATCGACTGCGACGTGGTGATCCCGGCGATCGGGACGCGGGCGAACCCGCTGCTGACGGCGACCACGCCGGAGCTGAAGCTCAACAAGTGGGGCTACATCGTCGCGGATGAGACGGGGGCGACGAGCATGCCGGGCGTGTTTGCCGGCGGCGACATCGTCCGCGGCGCGGCGACGGTGATCCTGGCGATGGGGGACGGGAAGCGCGCCGCGGCGTCGATCGACCAGTATGTGCGGAGCAAACACTCCGTGCAGCCGTTATAGCGTCGGCCCTCCACGGCCGGCGGGAGCACAAGCCTCCGGCTTGTGCGACGGGACCTAGAACGCGCAGCGCAAGCGAGCGCCCGGCGAGCAGCGTAGCGGCCGATCCCCGTGTCGGCCGCGGGCGGGCCGACGACTCGCGCCGCGCTGTCAGGTTACCAAGCGGCTTGCAGGCGGCAAAGTCACGTGTTAGTTTTCGCCTGCTCAGCCCGGTGTGGTTCGACTCTCCGTCGATGAGGGCAGAACATGAAACTACGGTATCTAGTGTCTATTGGTCGCCTGCTCCTGGCCGTATTGGCATTCGCTTCGATTCCAGGCTGCAGAACGCCGAGCCGTGGAGAGCGGTCAACTCCAAACGTCCCCGGAAGCATTCGATGGACGCTTCCCGTGAATGGTCTTCTGCTGGGGATCGAGGTGCCGCCGTTTCCTTTCTTGTTCGAGCCCGTGTGGGATTGGACCGGCCCGCTGATCATCGAAGAAAAGGATGCTTCTGGACAAGGTACAAGCATAAGACTCAACCCTGCTGGGTCCTGGCACAAGGCCGCGGTATTGAGGATTTTTGTCAAGAATACGTCCGACAACCCAATCTTCTGGTCAAGCGAGCACGAGGTGTGGCATATATCGTTTTCCGCGCCTGACACTGCTCAGCCGAAGATGTGGCCAGGCCCCAAGCCGGCCCCTCTTTGGACTGGTCCAATTCGTCTGGATCCGGGCGAGACAAGTACGCAGGAGCTTCACATGTCCGAAGTCGGTGATATATGGCCGCTGGTCCCTACCGGTCAGTATGCCGTCACGGTTTCATATTCGCCGACTGACCTAATCTTCCGTGCACAAGGAGGTGAAGGAAATTACACTCAGCCTTATGACGTGCCCGGCTTCTGGACAGGATTCATTGAAACGCCGGCAATAGTCATAAGCGTGCAACACCCGGCAACTGCATCTGGGCGACCTGCTGGGCTGTGAAAGGCGAAACTACGTCGAACGAAAACCGAAAGAGCCCTAGCCGGCGCGACGTGGACCACCTGCGGCCCGAGTATGACTTCAGCCGCGCGACCAGGAGCAAGTACGCTGCCCGTTACGCGGCCGGCACGAACGTCGTGCTGCTCGCCCCTGACGTGGCCGAGCTGTTCCCGGATTCGGACGCGGTCAACGAGGCGCTGCGCGCGCGCACACATCATCCGCGCGCAGCAACGGAAGGCCCGCCGAAAGCCGCGCCGCGGGGCCACCGCACGCTGAAGCCGACGGGTGCGGCGCCACCAGCGTTCCCAACGTCCTTGCCCCCGGCGACATCGTCCACGGCTCGCCGACGGGGATCCTGGCGATGGGCGACGGGAAACGTGCGGCGGCCTCAATCGATAGCTATGTCCGCACCAAGCACGGCCAGCCGGTGCTGTAGCGTCGGCCCCCCGTGGCCGACGTCGAACGCCAGAAAGGATTCCGGCACCGCGGGGTGCGAGAAAGGATTCTCGCACCAGCGCGCTACCGCGGCCGCTACATTTCCACTCGAGGCTCGGCCGGCGCGGGCGCCCGGGCCTGCGCGATTGTGCCGTGTAACTGGCGCATCTGGACTGCCGCCCAGGCGAAGGCGATCGCCGCCAGCAGCAGCGGCCACACGAAACTCCCCGTGAGCTTGTACAGCAGCATGCCCAGCCCCTGGAAGACGATGCCGCGCACGCCGACCAAAGTGGCGTGAATCGCGACGTATTGGGGGACCTTCTCCGCCGTCCCCGCCAGCAGCAGCGGGCCGAGCATCCAGCCCATCTGCACGCCGGCCATGCCCAGGCCGTAGGCCAGATTCGCGCCGGCGACGCCGCGCGCGCCGCCGGCCGCCAGCAGCAGGAACGGGTACAGGGTCAGCACGCCGAAGGCCAGCCCGGAGATGCGAACCGGTCCGACGCGGTCGTGGAGCCAGCCCATTGGCAGCATCGCCGCCAGCATCACGAGTTTCAATACGACCTGGGTGGAGTAGGCGTAGTCCTCGTAGCGCAACCCGAGCTTGGCCGTGGCGAGCACCGGGAGCAGCGCGTCGCAGAGCATGAACGCGGCGCCGTAGGTCATGAAGGCCCGCTCGTAGCGCAGGAACGTGCGGTCGGCGCGGAGCGTGGCGCCCATGTGCAGCACGGGCCGGACGAGCGTCGCCCAGGACGGCTTGGTCGCGGCGACCACCTCGTGCTCCATCCGCGTCAGCCGGGCCAGCACGAGCAGGACCACGATGCCCGCGAGCTGCACGAGCGCCACGCACGGAAAGTAGATGCGAAAAGCGTTGGGGTCCCGCTCCATCCAGGCGCCGACGACATACACGGCGGCAACGCCGCTGGCCAGCATGACCGCGTTGAGCAGGGCATAGGCCCGGCCGCGGACCGCGTCGGCGTAGAAATGCTTGAGCAGCTTGCCGTTGAGGGGACTTTGGCCGCCGAGGCCCGCGGTCGCGACGACGTGGCACGCCAGCAGTTGCCAGTAGTTGTGCGCCAGCGCGATGCAGCCAAGCGGAAACACCGCGACCAGCCAGAAGACAAGCAGATACCTGGCGAGCGTCAGCCGGTGGAGCAGGTCGTTCCAGAAGATCGAGAGCATCATGAAGATCGGCACGGCGGCCGTGATCAGCGTAGTCTGCCAGTCCCGCCAATACGGATCGCTCGACCCGAAGCGCAGCCGCACCAGCAGCGGCATCAGCCAGGTCGTGTTTGCAAACAGGAGCGAGTTCAGGAGCATGTAGAGGACATGCCCGGCGAGCACGATGGTTGGTCCGCGTGAAAGGCGCGACGCAGGTGTTCTCACCGTCTCACCTGTTCGCGTTTGCCCGCCCTCACGGCCGGCGGCGGACATTCGGCCTGGTAGCACGCGCGCCAGACGTCGTGCAGGGCGCGGTCGATCTCCGCCCGCCAGGGGCTCTGTTTTCGCACCGCCAGACCATAGCCGAAGGCGCCCGGCCAATAATCGTAGTCTTCGGCCAGGACCGGGCTGGCCTCGAGGGCGGCGACCAGGCCGGTGTAATGCGCGTGGGGCAGCCAGATCACGTCCGGTTTTTGCTCGAGCGCGCGGGCGACGATGGACTTGCCGGTCAGCGTGTTGCGGTCGTGGAGCCCGGCGAGGTCGATGATGGTCACGTTGGGGAACATGGCCCCCACGAAGCCGTGCTCGGACATGGCCCACACCGTGTTGGGCGGACACATCCCGACCAGGCGTGCGATCGCCCGCATGCTCGGCACCCAGTCCAGAGGCGGCAGCGCTGGTGAGGCCTGGTAGACGCCCGGTGTGCGCAGGTCGGGATGGCGGCGCTGGCAGTACGCTTCGTACCACCGTGCCACTCTGTTCCCGCCCGGAAATACCAGAAGACCAAGCACGGCCAGGGCGACGGACCGTGCGCCGAGCCTCCGGAAACGGGTCCCCCAGGCAAGACCGCGAAGCCGCGGCAGCGCGGTATCCAGTGCACGGTAAGCGGCGACAAGGACAAATGGCATCGCGGGGTAATAGAACCGCGCTTCATAGCCCATGATTTGAATCGCCGTACCGAGGTACGCGAAGGTCAACACCATGGGGACCAGCGCCGCCAGCGCGAGTTGCCAGGAGTGCCGCCCCACGGTCAGTACCAGCAGGACGAGGGGGACCGCCTGGTACAGCAGGAAGCCCTGCGTGGCGTAAACGGGATTCCATCTGGGCGCCCCGATGTAGCCCGCGTAGAAGTCGCCGCGCTTGGCGTAAAACGGGAGCGGCAGCGGGTTGCCGAAGACCAGCGTCTTGACGCCCGCGTCCGCCAGCAGCAGGACGCCGAGGATGGTCGCGAACACGGCGAGCGCGCGCCAGCGCCGGCGGGCGTCACTGCCGGAGTCCAAGACCAGCCGGAGACTCGGGAAGAGGAGGGCATAGAGCAGGTTGTCCGGCCGGGCGAGATACGTCAGGTACGCCAGGCATGCGAACAGCGCCAGGCGCTTGGCGGACTGCGTGAGGCGTGGATCCACCGCCGCGAGAATGAGCAGCGCGTTCGTGAGGATCGCGGTGGTCGTGTCCATCCCGGTCTGGACGTGGAAGAAGAAGGCGGGCTGCACGCAGGCGGCCAGAGCGACGAAGCCACAACCGACGACGGGATGGCGCAGGACACTCGCGGCCGCCACCCGGCCGCACGCGAGGCCCATCACCACCAGGGCGAGCAGGCCGGGAACGAAGGAGCCGATCGCGAGCACCTGCCAGGGTGTCAGGCTGGTTAGGGCGCGGAGGAGAGCGATCCAAAGCGCGTAGAGCAGGCTCGTACAGCCGAAGGTCTGCGGCCCGCCGGGGTTCCAGGCCAGCCCCCAGCCGGCCCACAAGTGATCGGCGTAGCGGCAAAACACGAACGCGTCGTCCAGGGTGTAGCGGGCTTGCCAGGCCGCGGCCCCGGCCCGGCCCAAGAGGCCGAGCAAGACCAGGACCACGATGAGGCTGGCGGCGATTGCGAGCCCGGCCGCACGCGCGGAGCCGCCGCGCGACGGCGTTGCGGGAGGGGCAGCAGAGGTTGGTGCCTTCATACGGGCGTTCTACCCCTGCCTTGCCGGGGCTGCAATCTGGCGCGGCGGTGTGCGTGTGGGGTTAGTCGCCGTTGGTGGCAGCAGCCTCCCTGCTGGCGAGTTGGTCCAGGCGCCACACGGCCAAGTGGTGCTCGTTCATGGGATCCAAAGTCGTACTGTCGGGGTCCAGGACGACATCGGTCTCAACGCACTTTTGGAACCAGGCTCGCGCTTCGTCAAGCTGACCATCGAGCCGGCAACGTTCGCCGGCGTAGTAGCACGCTTCGCAGACGCGTTCGGGGTTTTCGCCGGCCGCCGCGACCAGTTCATCCGGTCTGAGTTTGTGGCCCAAGCACGCGAAGATCTTGGCCGGCCAGTCTCCGGCGGCGCTGCCTGGGGGGCCGGCAGCCAGCAGGTCCCGCGCTTTCTGTCGGTGTTGCTCGGCCAAGTCCGGCTGGCCATCCTGTTCGAGCTGACCACTCCGGTCCTGAAGAATAAGGAAGAGCCGAGCATTGGCGTACTCAGCGAACGGCCAGGATTCCTGGAACGTCCGGTACTCGGCCACCGCCGCCTCTGTCCGGCCCGTGATCCACAGCAGCGTGGCGCGCAGGAACAAGTTATAGGCGACGCGCGGGCGGGCCAGGTCCACGGCCTTCGAGCAATCCTCGAGCGCCTGCGCATAGTTCTTTAGGCAGAGGTGCGAGATGGCGCGGTAGCGGTAAGGCTGGAAACGGTCTGGGAAGAGAGCTGCCACGCGGTCGTACTGCCCGATGGCGTCGGTGTAGCGGCGCTGGTGCGTCAGAGCGCGGCCCTCGAACAGCATCCAGGCGAGGCGGTCACCCCCGAGATCGATCAGGTTCCGTGCAGCCCTTATGGCGTCGTCGAAACGGGCGGTCTCCAGCGACAACCAGGCGAATCGTTCCCACGCCAAAGGAGCCAGACGCTGGCCAGGGGCGCGCTGCAGCGCGGTCTGCGCAGAGCGCCAGGCGTTCTCCAGATTCAGGGTCGCGAAGGTTCGCAGGTGCCACGCCTCGGCGGTGTCCGGGGCTTCGCGGTCAGCCTGCGCTCGCAATTCGTCATCGGACAGCAACTCGGCCAGTAGTGCGCGAAAGGCCCATTGGGATGCCTTGCCGCCGAGCGGATCATTCAGGACCTCGACCCCATGGCTGCGCAGGCCACCGGTCCCGGTCTCCCGGGCGACCCTGAATAACGCTTGGGCCAGGGCCAAGCGAATCTCGGCCAGGGTTGGGTTCCGTCGCAAAAGGGCCTCAGCGGGCCCGAGCACGTCCTTCGCACGTTCGATCTCCGTCCAGCGCTGGAAGTCCAACGCCGCTCGCCGGGCCTCACTCGACTCGCGCTCGTGCCGCCGGGTTGTGACGACGTAACCGCTGAGCACAAGCCCAAGGCCCAGGCCGAGAACTACTCCACCCGTGGCAATCGGAACCCGGTGCTTAGCCACTCTCTTGCGGATGAGGTAAAGCCGGCTAGCGGGACGTGCGTGAATCGGGTCGCCGTTCAGGTAACGCTGGAGGTCTTCAGCCAACTCCGCGGCGGATTGGTAGCGGCGCGCCGGCTCTTTCTCCAACGCCTTGAGCACGATGGTCTCCAGGTCGCCGCGTAGCGCCGGCGTGATTGCGCTGGGGCGCCGTGGAGACTCCTCACAAATCACCCGCAGGACGTCGGGCGGGGACCCCTTGTGCAACTCGTACGGTAGCCGGTCGGTCAGCGACTCGTAAAGAATCACGCCCAATGCGTACACGTCGCTCCGCTGGTCAATCTCGGCCGGGGTGCCGCGCGCCTGTTCGGGGCTCATGTATCCGAGCGTGCCCATGATGTGGCCCGTTTTGCTGACGGTTGCGCTAAGCGCGACATCCGCGTCCGTGATGCGCGCCAGACCAAAGTCCAGAATCTTCGGGTTGCCGCCGGCGTCGATGGCGATATTGGACGGCTTCAGGTCGCGGTGAATCACACCCTGGGCGTGCGCGTACTCGACCGCCTGGCAGATCCTGACCAGCAACTCCAGGCGCGTGCGCACTGGAACGTCATGCTCGCGCAGGTACACGTTGAGCGGTGCGCCGGCCACCAGCTCCATTGTGAAGAAGTGTTGTCCTTCATCCGTCTGTCCGGCTTCGTGGATCGTCGCGATCGCCGGATGATTTAGCCGCGCGAGGGTCTGAACCTCCCGTCGGAACAACTTGACGTGATGCGCGTCGGCCAGCAGGCTGCGGAGGACCTTGAGCGCGACCCGCCGGCGCGGGTTTTGCTGCACCGCTTCATAGACGATTCCCATTCCCCCGCGCCCGATCTCGCGAATGATCTTGTAGCCGGCCAACTCGGATTGGCCGGCCAGGCCCACGACCGGCACGCGGCGCGGGCCCAGCACACCCTCGAACAGGTCACCCAGGCCCGGACCGGCGACCGCCTCAGCGTTGAGAAGTCGCTCGAACTCGCGGCTGTCGCCGGCCCACAGCGCCTTCAGGGCGTTCTCGACCCGGTCAGCAAACTCCGGCGGCGGCTCTTGTTCACACGAGGGCGTCACGCTTCATCCCCGCTTGGCTCGAGCCGGTGACGTTCCGGCGCAGCGTCGCGACCGCCCGGACCAGGAGCATGGAGGCGCCGGCCCGCGAACTGCCTAATTGCTCCGCGATCTGCGCCATGGGCAGTTGATCGAAGAACGCGAGGGTGATGATCTCGCGGTATTCGCGTTTCAGGCCGCCCAGCGCCGCGATGAGCTTCTCGACCAGCTCGGCGCGCTCGGCTGCGCTGCGCGGCGACGTATCGCTGCCCGCAAGGAGTTCCCAGAGGGCTCCCGCGCTCGCGAGGCCGCTCACCGTAGAGTCGAGCGATCGGGCCACGGGCTGCAGCCCGCTCCCGCAGATGCCGCGCTCCAGCAGCCGGGCCACGCGCCGCGCTACGATGCCGGACAACAGCGCCCGCAACCCGTCCACCGTCGGGTGTTCAAGCCGCGGGAGGACCGTGGTCAGCGCGAGCAGGACCCCTTGGGCGACGTCGTCGATCGCGTCCCAGCGGTTCCCCGTCGGACTGAGGCGCGCTGCGACCATCAGGGGCCCCTGCGGTCCCACCGCGTTCAAGACGCGCTCCTGGTCCGCGCGCGAGCCACCTACGGCTGCCTGAACCGCTTCATCGGTCAACCCCGCCGAGCCGAACATCATAGCTTGCCATTGTAGCGGAAGTCCGGGCCCAGCGGAGCGCGCACGCGGAAATGTAGCGGCCGACCTCCGTGTCGGCCGTAGGAGGCGGCGAGATCTTCAATAGCGCGCCAGCTCACGTTCTACGGCCGGTACGGAGCCCGGCCGCTACCGTCCGGGCGGCGACGCTTTTCCGGCGCGAACTGCATCGCGCGCATGCTCTGTCAAAGAATCCCGTTGCGCTCGACCCTGTTTCGGAACTATAGAGCCTGAGGTGCCGCGAGTCGGTGCCTCGCTCCGACGCCGGCCGCGGGGGCGTCGGGACGGCTGGAGTCAGTCGGTATTTGCAGAAGCTCCGCGCAGCGTGCGCGGGGCAAGGTTCGGCTTCCTACACAAGGAGAACTACGATGTACGCACGGAGACTTGGAACGGCATTGGTCGTTGTGTCGCTGGCCAGCATCGGCTATGCGCAACCCGCGGAGGGCGATGACGCCTCGCGCGAAGGTGGATTGAGGGCGCGCTGGCGCTTTGACGAGGGAAACGGTTCCATGGCGCAGGACTGCTTCGGCGGATTTGATGGTACGCTGTACACTGGTACAGAATGGTCTCCGGGCGTGTCTGGCTCCGCGTTGGAGTTTGTCGACCACGGCATGGTCTGGCAGATCCCTGAAGCGTTCGACGATACCGTCCTGACAACCCAGGCCCTCACCGCCGCGGTCTGGCTGTACCGGTACGGTGATGTTCCCGAGCAAAGCGGCGTCATTTTTGACGCCCGAGCTCAGGGAGCGGACGCCGGTTTCGAACTGACGATGTCGGCCGACGGGCACCTCACCTTCTTCACCATCTGGGGTTATCACCAGATCCAGCGCATTGACAGCGTGTCGGCGGTCGCTGCGGGGCAATGGGCCCACGTGGTCGCTGAGTTTGACTATGCGGCGGGCGCGTTGCGGCTGTTCATCGATGGCCAGGAGGACGCCGCCAGTCCCGCCCCGGTCACCGAACCATACTTCGACGACTACAGCAACGCCGCGATCGGGAACAACCACTGGGCCCCCGGCGACGGACAGTGGGGCCCGTTCCACGGGGTGATCGACGAGGTCCGCTTCTACGATCGGGCGTTGACGGTGGACGAGGTGTTCCAACTCCATCGCGCGTACGTAGACTACGGCGACATGAACTGCGACGGAACCATGGAATTTGGTGACATCAACCCGTTCGTTCTGCGGCTGAGCAATCCGGCCGAGTACCACGAGCAGTACCCTGACTGCCCGGACGCGAACGGCGACATTAACGACGACGGCGTCGTCGACTTCGGGGACATCAACCCATTTATCGCGCTGCTGACCGGCGGCGGTTGATTGCGGGTCGGAAAGCTGGAGTCAAACCGGCCGGCACCGGGTCTGCGGACGCGGTGCCGGTCGCCTATGTAAGGTGACTGCGGCAGGATGATCTGGCGAGCGTATGGATGGACGCAGCCTCTTACGCCGATGGCCCGGAGACACGGATCTTTTGACAGAGTGCGGCGAGGTCCTTTACCAGGGCCTCGACGCCTTTCAGATCGCCGGTGATATCGGCGGCTTCGACGAGCCGGCGCGCACATTCGGTGAGCGGGCCCAGGTGGTGGGTGTCCGCCGCGTCCTGAAGCTCGCGGGCCAGCGCCGCCAGCGTGGCCAGGTCGTTTTCGGCGAGGCAACGCTGAAGTGCCGCGATCTGGGCCGGCAACTCGTTGACGAACGCGAACGCCGGCTGGGCCGCGGCGGGTTCGTCCGGCGGCGGGCTGGGAGACGCCGCGGGCGCCGGTTCTGGCAGATGGGCCGCGACCACCGCGAGGAGCTTGGCGCGCTCAATGGGTTTGGTGGCAAAGTCGTTACACCCGGCCTCGAGGCACTTCTCGCGGTCCGAGGCCATGGCGCGGGCGGTGAGGGCGACGATCGGTCCGGGGTACCCCTTTTGCCGCAACAGCCGTGTGGCCTCGCAGCCGTCCAGCACCGGCATCTGCACATCCATCAGGATCACGTCGAACGGCCGCCCGGACTCGAGCGCCCGCAGCGCGGCCTCCACGGCCAGCGGCCCGTTATCCACCGCGGTCACCTCGGCCCCCGCCTGCCGGAGGAAGATGGAGATCAGGCGCTGATTGTCGGGACCATCCTCGGCCAGGAGAATCCGTCCGCTGAGTCTCTGGCCGTCGCGGGGCTTCGAGACACGTGCCGCGCGGCTAAGCGCTCCATATTTGACGAAGTTCACGCCGTCCAGCGGTCCCGTGGCCACGGTCACGCGGAAGGTGCTGCCCGCGCCCGGCTGGCTCTCGACCGTGATGCCCCCGCCCAGCAGCTCGGCCAGCCGCCGGCCGATCGACAGCCCGAGCCCGGTACCGCCGAAGCGGCGATGGATGGAGCTGTCGCCCTGCGAGAAGGGGCGAAACAGCCGCGCGATGTGCTTGGGGGTCATACCGATGCCGGTGTCGCGCACCTCGAATTGGAGCGCGTGTCCTGCGAGCAGTCGCGCGGTCAGGTGGACGCTGCCCTGCTCGGTGAACTTAATCGCATTGCTCAGGAGGTTAATGAGGATCTGCCGGAGCCGCGTGGGGTCGGTGTGGACGGTCTCGGGGATCGGCCCGTGGCACGCCACGGTCAGCGCCAGGCCCTTGGTGGTGGCGCGGACCCGCATCAGGGATTCGATGTCGGCCAGCAACTCGGGCAATGAGCAGCGCACCAGTTCCATTTGCAGCTTGCCCGCTTCGATCTTGGACAGGTCCAGGATGTCGTTGATGAGCTGCAGCAGGTACTTCGCGTTGCGGGCCACGGTGTCCGCATGATGCACCAGGGTGTCGGCGCCGAACGCACAGCGCTTCTCACAACCCTCCGCGATCAAGTCGACGTACCCGAGGATGGCGGTCATGGGCGTGCGAATCTCGTGGCTCATGTTCGCCAGGAACTCGCTCTTGGCCGAGTTGGCCGCCGCGGCGACCTCGTGCGCCCGCTTGAGCTCGACTTCGACCTGCAGGCGCTCGGTGATGTCGCGCAGCGCGGCGCAGACCCCGGCCGCGTTTCCCGTGTGGTCGCGATAGACGGAGGCGTTGCACAGGACCGGCGTGGTCCGGCCGCTGCGATGCCGGACCTCCAACGCGTAATCGCGGACGGCACCGCACCGCAAGGCCTCTTGGCTGGCCGCGCGCGCCCGCACGGCTTCGGTCACGTACTCGGCAAAGGCGGTGCCGATGAGTTCGTCGCGCGTCCGCCCGATCAGCAACTGGGTGGCGGCGTTCACGTCGGTGATCGTTCCGGCCGGATCGATGATCACCAGCGGATCGAGGCTGGCCTCAATCAGGCTGCGGTTGTACTCATTCGCCGCGCGCACGGCCGCTTCCAGTCGCGTGGTGTCCGTGATGTCGGCGATGAAGCCCTCCAGGCCCAACAGCTCGCCGGTCTCGGACAGGATGCCGCGCCCCTGTTCCCACACGCGCTTCTCTTCTCCCGTGGCGGTCTTGATGCGGTAGACGAGTCGGAACGGGCGCCGGTCGGCCAAGGCCGCCTGGACCTCGTTCCATACGAGTCCCCGGTCCTCCGGGTGAATAAGCTGCCCGTAGGTCACCTTGCCGGGCGGGATCAATTCCTCCGGCTCGAAGCCCGTCAGGTAGCGGCAACCCTCGCTGACGAACTCCATGGTCCAGTCGCGATCGTCTCGGCAGCGGTACGCCATGCCCGGCAGGTTGCTCATCAGTGTTGCGATGGACCGTTGGTTTTCGCACAGCGCTTGTCGGGATCTTTCCACTGCGGCCAGCAGCTCGTTGACGGTCGCGGACAAGCGGGCCAGCTCGTCCCGGCCTTTTACGGCCAGACGGGCGGAGAAATCACCACTGGTACCAATGCTGTGGACCCCGGCGCTCAGGCGCGCTACGCGGGCCAGCACCATGCGCTCCACCAACAACAAGGTCAGGAGGCCGAAGACCAGACCGACCACGACGACCGCCGCGATCAGGGTGTTCGCACTCAGTCGTCCGTGCTGATAGATGTCGCGTGGCGTCTCCACCCGTAACACGAGGTCGCGGTTGCCGTAGAGATCCGGGAGCCGGGTGTAGCCCTGGATGTGGTGCGGGCCGGTGGGACGCACGAGAACCGGGTCCAGATCGGCCAGCGCCGCGGACGCCGTCTGAAAGTCGGCCGACAGGTCGGGATTGTCGAGCCGTCCCACCGCCAGCGACAAGTGCGTGAGATCCGACAGCCGCGTGATCTTGTCCTGGTCCAGGTACCGGCCCATGATGATGGTTCCGCGGGCGGGGCCCTCGCCCTCGCTGGTCATGATCGGCCGCGCCGCGACCAGCAGAACGCCCTCGGGGAGAAGGAGAATCCCCTTCAAACCGTCCGTGGTTCGTGCTGGTTGAAGCAGCAGGTGGTCGGGCGGTAGATCGCCGCGAAAAACCGCCGGCAGCGACGTTTCTGCCTCGTCCTTAAGATCCACGGCCTTGGCATGCACAATGCGGCCCGAGGCATGCACGAACACCATCAGGTTGACCCGCAGGTCGACAAAGGCGGTGTTGGTGAGATTCGACTCGAGATAGGCGGGTTGGGCATTCTCGATGAAGGCGTAGGTGTCGTCCCAATTCGACCAGTCCCCGACCTTGCCGTACAGACCGGCCACCTCGTTCTGAAGTGCGTCCACGGCCCGCTGGACATCCTGGCGGATGCTGCGGTCCTCCAACTCCCCAAAACTGCGCAGCAGGATGCGCTGGGTGGTCACATCCAGGAGCAAGAGCAGGCCGATCAGGGTGGCCCCGATGGCCGCCAGCGTTTTCGTCCGCAGAGTCATCAGTCGGTCCTGTCACGAAGGGCTCAGTTTGTCACACTGGATGCGGGGCTTGACAGCCAACGCACCCCCTGCGGTGCGTGCCGGGAGGCTGCACGCCACGGCAAGAGAGCACTTGGAATAGATCGGGAAACGCCCGCCCGGGCATCAGGTATTCATCTGATCCGATAACAGGGTTGGCGCGTCAAGGAAGCGAAGTCAGGTGGGATCGTCGCCGCGCTGCTTCCCTAGCCCTTGACACCGGTGACCACCACGCCGCACAGGAATTTGTAGCCGAAGCCGGTCTTGAAACTGAAGAGACCGTAGGCCAGGGTCTGATACTCGTCGGTGTTGAGGTACAGCAGCGGACCCATAAAGTCGTACCGCGGATCGCGCAGCCCTGTCTCACAGCGCCGAGCGCCGTGCACCGCCGTCCGCTTCCGGATAGACTACCTCGCTCGCCGCGGAGAGCGATCATGAGTGTGCGCAATCTGGACTCGCTGTTCAAGCCGGCCTCCGTCGCGGTGATCGGGGCGTCCAACAACCTGCACAGCATCGGTGGCGTGGTCATGCGCAACCTGCTCAAGGGCGGGTTCACCGGCCCGATCATGCCCGTGAACCCGAAGTACCCGGCGGTGGCCGGCGTGCTGACCTACCCGGACGTGGCGCACTTGCCGATCACGCCCGACGTGGCGGTGATCTGCACGCCGCCGGCCACCGTGCCGAGCCTCATTCAGCAGCTCGGCGACCGGGGGACGCGGGCCGCGATCGTGATCACCGCGGGGCTGTCGAACCCGATGCCGGACGGCGATGGGCGGACCATTCAGCAGGCTATGCTCGAAGCCGCCCGGCCGCACCTGCTGCGGGTTCTCGGCCCGAACTGCGTCGGCCTGCTGGTCCCGGGCCTCGGGCTGAATGCGACCTTCGCCCACGCCGAGAGCGGGCCCGGCTCGATCGCGTTCGTCTCGCAGTCCGGCGGTTTTTGCACGGCGACCCTCGACTGGGCCCGAGCGCGGGGCATCGGTTTCTCGCACTTCGTGTCGCTGGGGAACGCCGCGGACATCGACTTCGGCGACGTGCTGGACTACCTGGCCAGTGCCCCGGAGACGACCGCCATTCTGCTGTACATGGAGTCCATCGGCCCCGACGAGGCGCGGAAGTTCATGTCCGCCGCCCGTGCCGCCGCCCGCAACAAGTCGGTGCTGGCGATCAAGGCCGGCCGCCATCCCGAGGGCGCGCGGGCCGCGGCGTCGCACACGGGGGCACTGGCGGGCGCGGACAATGTCTACGACGCCGCTATCCGCCGGGCCGGCATCCTCCGCGTCTTTACGCTCGACGAGCTGTTCGACGCGGTCGAGACCCTGGCCCGCGCGCGGCCGCTGCAGGGGGAGCGCCTGGCGATCCTGACCAACGGTGGCGGCCCCGGGGTCATCGCAACGGACGCGCTGATTGCCGACGGCGGAACGCTGGCGGAATTCTCCGCCGAGACCCTCCGCAAGCTCGACACACTGCTCCCGTACACCTGGTCGCACGGCAACCCGGTCGACATGATCGGCGATTCCGACTTCCACACCTACGTGCAAGCGCTGCGGATTCTGCTGGAGGATGCCAACGTCGACGCGATCCTGGTCATGAATGCGCCGAGCGCGCTGGCACCGCCCGAGGAAACCGCGCGGGGCGTCGTGGACACTCTGCGGCAGGCGGACCGCCCGATCCTCACGAGCTGGCTCGGCGGCGAGGCGGCCGGCCGCGCGCGGCGCATCTTTGCCGAAGCGGGCATTCCCACGTACGAGACGCCCGAGAACGCCGTGCGCGCCTTCATGCACATGGTGCACTACCGGCGCAACCAGGAGATCCTCACGCAGACGCCCCCGTCGGCGCCGACCGACTTCACGCCGCTGCCCGGGGCCGCCCGCGCAGTGATCGAGACGGCCCTCGCGGAAGATCGCGAGCTGCTCACCGAGCCGGAAGCCAAGCAGGTGCTGGCGGCCTATGGCGTTCCAGTGGTGGAGACGCGCGTCGCGGCGAACCCGCTCGAGGCCGCCCAGCTCGCCGAGCAGATCGGGCTGCCGGTTGCGGTGAAGATCCTCTCGCCGGACATCACGCACAAGTCTGACGTCGGCGGCGTGGCGTTGGGGCTGGACGCCTCGGACGACGTGTGGACCGCGGCCGTGACGATGCAGACCCGCATCGCCAAGCGATTTCCCGCGGCCCGCCTGGCCGGCTTCACAGTGCAGAAGATGGCGCAGCGGCCGCAGGCGCACGAGCTGATCATCGGCGTGAGCACCGATTCGATCTTCGGTCCGGTGATTCTGTTTGGCCGCGGGGGGACGGCGGTCGAGGTCGTGGCCGACAGCACGACCGCGCTGCCGCCGATGAACATGAGCCTGGCCCGGCACATGATCGCGCGGACGCAAGTCTACAAATTACTCAAAGGCTACCGCGACCGGCCGCCCGCGGACCTGGATGCGATCTGCCTGACGCTGATTCAGATTTCGCAGCTCATCGTGGACCGCCCCGAGATCGTCGAGCTGGACATCAACCCACTGTTTGCGGATAACCAGGGAGTGCTGGCGCTCGACGCGCGGATCCGCATTGCGGCGACCGGCACGGTGGGCCCGCAGCGCCTGGCCATCCGCCCGTACCCGCGCGAGCTGGAAGAGGCAGTCCGGCTGCCTTCCGGGCGCGAAGTCTTTATACGCCCCATCCGCCCGGAGGACGCACCGGCTCACAAGGCGTTCGTCGCCCGCATGACGCCCGAAGACCTGCGTTTTCGCTTCCTCGGCGTCATCCGCGACGTGCCGCCCAGCGAGATGGCCCGCCTCACGCAGATCGACTACGACCGGGAGATGGCTTTCCTCGCGATCGCGCCGCACGCGGCCGGCGAACCGGAGACGCTGGCCGTGGTCCGCACGGTCGCGAACCCGGACAGCACCAAGGCCGACTTTGCCGTCATGGTCCGCTCGGACATGAAACGCACGGGACTCGGGTCCCTGCTGATGCAAAAGATGATTCGGTACTGCAAGGGCCGCGGTGTTCAAGAGCTCGTGGGGGAAGTGCTCGCGGACAACCAGGCGATGCTGAACCTGACCGCCAAGCTGGGGTTCACCGCCCGCCCGCTGCCCGAGAAGGGGCGCTGCGAGGTGCGGCTGAAGCTGTAGGCGCGGACCCGTAGCGGCCGACCCCCAGCCTGCCCGCCGTGGCGGGTGTCGGCCGTGGAAGTAGCGTGTACTCCCGCGGCCGGGACGGAGCCCGGCCGCTACGGGTCCGGTGGCCGCGCGGGGGCGCGGGCCGCTACCTTACTTTCCTGTCAGAAGCTGGACGAACGGGTTGATGTCGCCGAAGTCTACACTCCCGTCCTGGTTGATGTCGCCGTTCATGATATTGCAGTTCGGGAACGTGGTCGCGTAAACGCCCGGGTTCGTGAGGGCCAGCACGAACGGATTGATGTCACCGAAATCAACGGTGCCGTCGCAGTTCATGTCGCCCACGGGATACGGCGGCGGCAAAAGAGCCCAGATCTCCACGTCGTCGATGTTCCAGCCCGGGTAGGTCACGGACTGGTCTGTCGGTCCCATCACCCAGCGGACGTAGACCGTGGCCTGGTGATCCGCCGTCGCCGCCAGAGGGTACGTCTGGTGCGACCAGGCTGCCTCGCTGATGGCGGTAGTATTCGACCACACCGGCGCCCACGTCGTGCCATTATTCGAGACCTCGATCCCGGCATGATCGGTCGCCTCGACGCCCAGCCAGCGCCAGAACCGCAATTCCACGCCGGTGAGCTGGCTGCAATTCAGCGCGGTGGTCGTCAGGTAGCGCGCCGGCATGTTGCTCGTGTAGTCGCCGGTGAGGTTGTACCCATAGACATTCGTGCCGGTGTGCCCGTTGTTGGGGTCCTTGTTGTGGCTGCCGGCGCCGGTCGGATGACCGAAGGCCCAGGCGCCCGTGGTCGTCCAGCCCGGACTGGTGTCGAGCGGGAAGTTGAACGCGATCTCCGGCACGCCGATCACGGTGACCGTGACGGTGGCGATGTTGGAGTCACCGCCGTCGGGCGGCGTCCCGCCATCGTTGGCTTTGAACTGGAAGCTGTCCGCCCCGATGTAGTGCATGGCCGGCATGTAGCGCACGATTTTGCCGCCCAAGAGCAACGTGTACGGCACGCTCGTGATCGCGCCGCCATGGGGGTCTGCCAGGCTGCCGTGCTGAGGTAGCGAGGTCAGGATGTACGTCAGCGCACCCGGCGGATTCGGCATGCCGTCGTCGGAGGCCAGCAGCGTGATGTTCACCGGGGTGTTCTCGTCCGTGCTGGCGGTGCTGTCGTGCGCCGTCGGCGGATTCGTCACGCAGGGACCCATGGCGGACAGGTCGGACATGTAGAAGTCCGGAGGGACGCCGCCGCCGGCGGACAGCCCGGCCAGGCCGCCCGTCGCCGCGACCGCCAGATAGTTCAGCTTCGCCTGCCCGTTGAACAGCAGTTCGATCTGGAGGGTATTCTGGTTCCCGGCGCCGGCCTCCGGGACGTTCAACCAGGTCACGGCGACGCGGTCGGCGAGCTGCTTCCAGCTCACCGTGCCGCCCTGGGCCGGGTTGAGGTCATCGAACAAGGCGCTCATCCGCGGCTGGTTGAAGTGCGCCGCGAGCGACGGGGTGTAGGTGTTGTCCCCGCTGTTAAACGTGATATAGCCGTTGCTGCCCACGTAGAAGTGGTTGTAGCTAACGCCGTAGAGCGCGACGGTGGCCCCGCCCGTCAGGTTGACCGTGGCAAAGCTGTCGTCCGAGAGCGTCAGCGTGGTGCCGCCGGCTGGGTTGGTCGGCAGTTGCGTGATGGTCTCGACGCAGCCCATGTAGAAGTCACTGGAGCCGTTGGGGTTAAACGTCATGCTCAGGTAGTCGAGGTCGTTGTCGCCGGCGAAGAGCTGGGTGAAGTAGTCCGGCACCTGCGGGGTGGTGAAGTTGTAGCACACGCCGCCGTTGTTGTCGATCATTGTGTTCCCGGCCTCGTCCTCGGCTTCGACCGCGTAGAAGTAGATGGTGTTGTCATTGAGCCCGGTCAGGTTGACGACCGGGGCCAGGCTGTAGGAGAGGGTCGACGCGGTATTGTTCAGGTTGCCACAGCTCAGGCCGTAGTACACCTTGCCGCGCGACAGCTCGTTGACGTTGAAAGTCACCTTGACGGAATGCGCGGTGAGATCGGTCGTGTGCACATTGGAGATCGTGGGCGGCGTGCAATCCACGACCGCCGTGTCCGTAACGACGACGTTCTCGTGTCCTTCCCCGTCGTCCGCGTCGATGTAGGTCGCGGTCACGGTGTCGCCCGGGGCCACCCACAGGACGCCCGGTGCGTTCGCGGTGCTGAGCTCGGCCGAGCCGACGAACATGGCCGTCGCGGGCCCAGTCTCGGTGAGCACCACGGACTCGCCGGCCGGCTCGGACGTAGACGCAATGTTGACCGTCGTGGTTTCCACTACGCTGTCATTGGTGTTCAGCCCGCAATCGCTCACCGTGATCTCGGCGGTGCTCTCACAGGCGTACTTCGGCCGGTCCAGCTCGATCGTGCCCGCGTCGGGGCACAGCGGCTCGCCCAGGCGCATGTAGTAGACATCTTCCTCGCCGTTGAAGGTGGTGGCGAAGGCCAGGTTGGCGCCGCGTTCGTCCGAGGTCATGTGGTAGTAGTCGCCGATCTTCTGCTGCTGCGGCCAGCCGAGATAGGGGTCAAACGCCGGCGTAAGCTGCTCGTTGGCCGACCAGGACACGCCGCCGTTCTCGGAATGGCAATAGAAGACCTCGCTCAGGTAGGTGCCGGGGTGGTTGCGCGTGTCATTCCAGATGATGTCGATGCGGCCGTTTGGGGCAACCGACAGGGTGCCGAACCACTGCCAGGCCCCGTTGCCGGTTGGATCATCGTTGATCCGCACCGGCGTGCTCCAGTTCTGCCCGCCGTTGGTGCTGCGCGCGAACATGACGTCGAGCGGATCAGAGCCTGCCGTATCGACCGAGGCCAGCATGTACAGGTTGTTGTTGGTGGGCCCGCCGGAGCGGTCCACGGCGAGCCAGGCCTGCCCGAGCAGGCCGCCGGGGTTGGGGCCGGTGCCGTACACCAAGCTGCCGCCCAGGCTCACGGTGGTATTGAATTGCCACGCCGCGGGCTGGTTGGGGTCTTTCATGGTGGTGGATTTTGCAAAGAGGAAGCCATCACCACAGACGTAGAGCGTACCGTCGGCCCCGACATCCAGCACGCCCCAATTCGGTGAGCCGGGGATGGAGGTGCAAGCGAGATACGTGTTACCGCCGTTGTACGAGCGGGTGAACTGGCCGTTGCAGATGCTGTACCATTCGGTCCAGTAGGAGTAGACGTTGCCGCTGCCGATGCCCGTCGTCGGGTCGATCGTCATCCACTCCTTGTCGCCGCCGTAGGCCTCGACGCCGGCGTCCCACGACACGCCGCCGTTGAACGACCGGAACATCCGGCAGTGGTACCCGGTGCCGTCGGAAGTCAGGCTGTCGTAGAAGAAAACGCCGTCCGGATCGCAGGCTAGGACGGGGTCGGAACGGAAGACGCCGGGGTTGATCTTGCCCGGGAAGGTCCAGCTCTGCCCGCCATCGAAGGTGTAACCCCAGCCGGCCTGGCGGAAATCGCTGTTGATCGTGTCGAACTGCCGCCAGCCGATGACCATGTTATGCGGATTAAGCGGGTTGACGGCGATGGACGGCTCGTTGGCGGCGTCACCGACGATGTTGTTGCCGCTGGCGTTCACGTTGACCTGGACGCTCACATAGCGGCCGTAGGGCAGGCGCAGGCCGGGCGTGGTCGGCTGGCCGCCCAGCGGGACGGGAATGTACTGGTCGCGCGGTTTTTCCAAGTGCCCCTGCGCGGTCTGCTCCGCCTTGGTCTGGTCGGTTTTCGGTGTCTGAGCGACACCGGGCGCTACGAGAACTGCCGTGATCACCGATAGTGACAGCATCATTCGAAAGGACATGCTCGACCTCCTCCTACCAGGGGTTTGGTTGTGGGATGCACGCGGGTGCATAGAATCCAGACGTTATCGGCCGAACCCCCGCGGCGCAGCGGCGTCATTCCGGCCGAGCCAAGAAGCCATGTTAACCAAAATCGGACCTTGTTGCAAGCGCGGCGCGTCCGGCGCCCTGGCTATCTCAATCGGTTGATGAGGTGCTACGACTTGGGGACTCCTCTTTCGAACTTCTGTTGCGCCTTGATCTTGCCCTTGTCATCCCACGTGATCCAGGTGCCGTCGGGCAGGTCGCCGACGAAGTGCTCTTCTTTGCGCATTACGCCGTTCTCGTCCCACGAGTAGCGCGGGCCGTCGCGCTTGCCGTTGGCGTAGTACTGCTCGCTGGCCTTTACACCGTTGCGGTGCCAGCGCGTCGCGACGCCGTTGACCTGGCCGTGGAGAAAGACCGCCTCGTACTCTTTCCCGCCATGGTCAAACCAGCACGTATAGGTTCCGTGATCCACAAGTGTGCCGTCGGGCTGGCGCAGCGCCTCCCGGCGCACCCGGAGCTTGCCGTTCGGCCAGTACTCCTCGACCACTTCGACTTTGCCCGGCGCAGGCTGCACCGACGTGGCCCGTGCAGGCTGGCGGCAGCCGCACGCCAGAAAGGAACAGGCGCCCGCCGTCAGGACCAGCGGCCCCAGCCAACCACGTGGAATCACGATGTTGCTCCTTATCGCGCATGTGCGGCAGCGCGGCAGACTCAGCCACCGGCGGCCATTATCCCCCGGTCAGCAGCGCGACGAAAGGGTTGATGTCGCCGAAGTCGACCGAGCCGTCCGTGTTGATGTCGCCATTGGCGTCCGGGCAGTTGGGGTAAGTCGCCGCGTACTGTGTCGGGGCGCTCAATCGCAGGACGAACGGGTTGATGTCCGCGAAGTCCACGTTGCCGTCGCAGCTCACGTCGCCGGCCAGGCTGGCGATAACCTCCAAATAGAAATGCTCTTCGCCATAGAAGAGGCTGGTGTCGTCGTTGAACTTGCCGGCCACGGCGAACACCAGGTCGTAGTAGTCATACGCCGCGTCGGGCTCCACCGTGATGTTGTAGCTGAACGTCGTCGGCCCGGTGGGCCAGCGATGAGAAATCTCCGGGTGGGTGTAGTAGCGGGAGGTTTCGCCCCATTCCGGCCAGTCGCAGTCGGCCCCGTAGGTGAGTTGTCCGCCGCTCACGACGCCCGGGAAGCGCAGCCGCTTGAGCTGCACCGCGTAGGTGTCGTCGGGGACCAGCGCCTGCACCTCGGCCGTCAGACTTTTGACCATGCCGCGGTACGTCCGGAAAACCTTCAGCGCGCCGCGGTCCGGGGCCCCGGTGGCACTTTCGTCGGGATCGGCGATCGTATTCTGGCCGAACACCTGGATCACATCCGTCTGCAGCAGGCCGTGGCAGCTCAGGCAGTTGCCGCCAAAGGCCGGCTCGAAGGCGGCAGCCTGCGCAAGGCCCAGTCCGAGCAGCACGGTCACCGGTATGGATGCACGACCCTTCATGGTTTATCTTCCATCGTGTCGGCCGGGACAGAGCCCGGCCGCTACCTCGGCCGGCGCGGCGCCGGCCGCTACGCAACCCAACTCCGCCAAAACCAATTCGACCATCTGCGGCACCAGCTCGGATATCCTTGGCGAGAGTTCCAGCCCGCATTCCACGAGGTCGGGCCGGACGCCGATGACGACCACCTCTTGCGGCGCAACGCCCAGTTGCCGGGTCGCGGCCAGGGCCTCGGCCAGGCCCACCTCGTGCAACGAGAGCGGGGTGGCAAGCTGCGGCGCCAGGTCCGCGGCGGTCAGTCGCAGCACCGTGCCGGGCGCGCAGTCCGCCGCGATGGCATCCACCACAATGACCTTGCGGCGGTCCGCCAGGACGTCCACCAGCGCGAAGCCGGCCGTGGCGCCGTCGACCACTTCCACATTTGGCGGCAACGTCCGGTGCTCCAGCGCCCGCACCACGTGTACGCCGACGCCCTCATCGCGCAGCAGGATGTTGCCCAGGCCCAGGACCAGAATAGGTCGGGCACAGGTGCGCGTCGACTCGGGCTGTTCTGACAACTGTGCTTGCATGGTCCTACTAGCGCTGCGACGTCGGCCACGGGGGGCCGACGCTACGGCCGGGGCGGAGCGTGTGCACGGCGCACGCCAGGCACGGGTCGATCGAGTGCACCACCCGCAGGACCTCGACCGGTTGTTCGATGTCCGCGACCGGCGTGCCGACTAACGCCGCCTCGAGCGGGCCGGCCTGGTCCAGATGGTCCCTGGGCGCGGCATTCCAATTCGTTGGCGTCACCACCTGGTACCGGTTGATCACGGAGTTGCTGACATCCAGCCAGTGTCCCAGCGCGCCGCGCGGGGCTTCAGTCAGCCCGGCCGACGTGGCCTGTGGCGGGATCGAGCTGGGCGTGCAGACCGGGGCGCCGGGCACGAGCTCGTCCAGCCAGCCGTCCATCGCGTCGGCGATCTTCTTGGCTTCCAGCGCCCGCGCCATGATCCGGTCCATCGCGGAGACGCCGTGGTTGTACTCGTTATTGATCCACATCCGCGCCAGCGGCCCGAGCTCGTGCGCTTTGCCGGCGTAGCGCGGCGCCTTCGACCAGGAATAGGCGTTCGGCTTATCTGCGTAGGGCTCGGTCAAGCCCTCAGCGGGGTTCTTGCCGCCGCAGGCGTCGGTGTACCACGAGTAGGTCACGTACTCGGTGATCTGGTTCGGATCAACCGCGCCGCTGGCCCCATCGGTGTAGCGTCCCGGCGCGAACAGCTTGCTGCTCCCGCTCGCGTTCAGGTCGAAAGCGCCGAACGCGAGCAAGTTGCCGTAGCCCTGGCCAAGCTGGTAGTAGCTCGGGAACAGGCTGGCCAGCAGCGTCGCGTCGGGCAGATAGAAGTCATTGATGAAGCCGCGGAGCGTCGTCAGCAGGCTGCGGAAGTCGGCGATCTTCTCGGCGGTGACGACCTCGGTGCAGCCGCCCACGACGAACGATCCGACGCACGGCAGCCTCCCGCCGAACAGGGCCCCCATCTGATGGGCCTTACGCCGCATCTCGAACGCGCTGACATAGTGCCCGACCAGCGTCGAGGCGGTCGGCTCCGTGAGCATGTCGGCCGCCGTGTAGCGCGGTATCCAGGGGGCGTGATCGAGCACGTCGGTCGTGTCGATGTAGTCCAGCACGGATAAGTGGTAAAAGTGCAACAGGTGCGAGTCGATGAAATTCGCTCCGAGCACCAGGTTCCGCAGGATGCGGCCGTTGTCCGGCGGGGTCACGCCAAACGCCTGGTCCAGCGCCAGGCACGCGGCGAGCGCGTGTGGCACCGGGCAGACGCCGCAAATCCGCTGCGTGTACGGGGCGGCGTCGCGCGGGTCGCGGCCGATCAGGATGATCTCGAAGCCACGGAACATGGTGCCCGCGCTACGGGCACTGACGACCTGCTGCTGGCCGCCGACCGTGTCGATGGTCACCTCAACGGCGAGATGCCCTTCGATGCGGGTCACGGGGTCGATGGTGATCGTCGGCATTCATGCCTCCTGGAATAGCTGTCAGCTCTCAGCCATCAGCTTTCAGCTCCCTGCCGGCTTCTCGATCGCACCCGGCGCCGCTTCCCCCGGCCCGCCGCGGGGCGCGGTTCATCGTCGTCATGACCGTGGCCCTGATCCGGCAGTTCGCGCGTCGGCGAGTACACATAAAAGGGCGACATGCCGTCGGGGAAGTTCGGCTCGACGCAGCCCAGGCACGGGCTGTGCGCGCCGACGCACCAGTTGACCCCGTACTGCCCCGGCGCCCCGGCATTCCACTTCCGCAGCGGGCAGTCGGAGTACGTCTTCTTGCCCTTGCAGCCGAGGTACTCCATGCAGCCCTCGTCGCTGAGCTTGTCGGCCCGCACGTCCTGGCCGCACAGCTTGTGCCGCTTGAAGCAATTGTCGTGGACGCGCTGGCCGTAAAACTCCAGGGGCCGGCGATACGCGTCCAACGGCGGAATGTGGCCGTTGTTGATCAGGTAGACCAGCGTGCCCACGAGCCGGTCTGGGTGGGCCGGGCAGCCCGGAATGTTGATGATTCGCGGATCGCTACCCAGGAGCTGCCCCACGCCCTTGGCTTCGGTCGGATTCGGCGTGCCGGATGGCATGCCGCCATACGCGGCACACGCGCCCAACGCCACAATGTAGCCCGCATTCGGCGCAAAGGACTGCACGCCGGCGGCCATCGTCAGGCCCGGCCAGAGCTGGCAGTACTTGCCGCTGGCACCGGTCGGGACCGCGCCTTCGACGATCAGGACGTAGCCCGGCTGGGCCCCGGCGGCCTGGGCCGCCGAGATGGCCAGGTCGCCCGCGGCCGCCATCACGTTGTTCTGGAACTTGACATCGAGCGTGTTGAGCAGGAGCTGGTCGACGCTCGCGTAATGAATGCTGTTGAGCAAGGAGACCGCGCAGCCATCGCACCCGGCCCCTTGCAGCCAGATGACGCAGGGTGCGTCGCGGCTCTGCATCCGCTCGTAGAGGCGGGCCAGCGCCGCAGGGGCCAGCTTGCCGGCGGCAACCGCGGCGGCTGCGAGCTTCAGGAAATCACGCCGACCGATTCTCATCGTTGCACCTCGCCGCGCTCGCCTGCCCCCGTTCTCGTATTCATCCCCGGCAACAAGTCATACCAGCGGGCCGGCCGCCGCATCTGCCAGGGCGGAATGCCAAAGAACGTTTCCGCTTCGCCGAGCAAAGCCCGGACATAGCCAGAGGCGTGCGAGCCGTAGGACCTATCGTTGACGACCATCTCGTAATCAAATTCGGCGCGGAGGTACCGGGCGAAGTCGTCGGGGGAAAGCGTGCCGGGATCGACGTACAAGGGGTCGTTCGGGTCAAACCGCCGGGCAATCTCGTTCAGCCGGGCGTTGGCCTCCTCCTTCATCATCTGCACGAGCAGCGTGGCCGCGGCCTCGGAGTGGCACGGCAGGCAGGCGCGCATGTTCGGCAGGAACGTGTGTCCGCTGTTGGCGGGTTGGCCCGGCCCGCTGGACGGCTCCATATGAACGTGACACGTCACGCATTCGTCCGCGATGCCCCACCAGTGCATCGTGTACGGGCCGTTCAGGGCCGACCCATCCAGCTTGAAGCCGCCGGTCGCATGCAGCGTCTCCGTTTGCGGCTGCTTGGGGGTTTCGCCGGGCACGGCGCCGCTCATGGTGTGGCAATCAGCGCACAACTGCCACGGCGGCAAGCGGAGCTGCCCGACATTCGGGCTGCCCATGGGAGCATGGCAGGCCACGCACTCGAGGTCGTACTGCACTTCCCAAAGACCGGGCTTCTGATCCGGCGGCGCCAGGCGGTACTCGGTCGAGTGACATTGCAGACACGTATCTTCGGCGTCGGGTGCTCCCCAGAGATCCATGAGGGCTTCCGAGTGCTTGGAGGTCGACCACTGCTCGAACTGCGGGTGGTGATTCTCGCCGCACAGCCCGTGGCACGACACGTGGCACAGGCCGCATTGCTCGGATTGCATGCGGAGTTCGAGCGGCGCGCCGTAGGGGTCTTTGAAGTGATTGCTGCCCGGCCCATGACAGTTTTCGCACTGCACGTTAGTCAGTTGCGGCGTGGCCCCGTAATTTACAAACCCGCTGGCCTCGCCGTAGCCGACCGTGTGACAGGGGAAGCACAATTCGTTGTCCTGATTGCCGCCGGCGACCAGGGTGTTGAACGCCGTCGCATGGATCGTGGTGCTCCAGGACGCATGGACGTCGGGATGGCAGTCCACGCAACTGGCGACGCCGACATAAATGGCGGCACTGGGGATGAGCCCGGTGTAGTTCAACTGCAGGGTGGCGAAGTCGGCCAGGTCCACGTCGCCGTCGCTGGTCACGTCCGCCCGCGCGAAGTTCGCGGGGTCACAGCCGCCTGGCGTGGCCGCGTCCGGGCCGCCCATACAGCCCGCGAAGAGGACGACATCCACCAGGTCAACGGCGCAGTCCACGTCGATGCAGCCCAACGACCGGCCGTCCGCATCGACCCCGCCGGGGGCCGGCACGTCGGGGCACCAATCGCAAGGGTTGCCCAGGCCATCGCCATCATCGTCGCTCTGGTCTGGGCTGTGCAGTGTCACGCAGTTGTCACAAACGTCGCCGACGCGGTCCTCGTCGCTGTCGGCCTGATCCGGGTTGGCGACAATCGGGCAAACGTCGCAGGCATCGCCGATCCCGTCGGCGTCGGTGTCGAGCTGGTCCGGGTTGTAGCGGTTGGGGCAGTTGTCCGCGGCGTCGAGCACGCCGTCGCCGTCCTCGTCCCCGGGGTACGTCACCAGCGGCCACACCCGCGTCGCCGACTGATAAATGTGCGCCGGGAAGTTGCCCGGCGTCTGCGCCCAGGCGACGAGCTTGATGTTCTGCGGATTGGCCCAACTGTCCGCGTCGAACGTGAAGTCTTCTTCGATGATCTGCGATTGTCCCGGCGCGAGACTGATATCATGCGTCGGGGCCGCCTGCTTGAAGGCGTTGCGATAGTAGTCGTGGTCCGGCGGCCAATGGTCAAGCAACTGCAAGATGAAAACGCGCAGGTTCTTGGCCGTGCCGTCGGGATCGAGGCCCACTTCGGCGGAGGCCCGGTAGCTCTGCCCACCGAGGTACGTGGCCTGCAGCGTGAGGGTGACGTCCGTCGGCGTAGCCAGCTCGGGCAGGAAGTGGGTTGTCCGATAAATCGCATACTGCCGGAGCACATTATCCACAGCACCGACGGTCCGGTCCGTCCCGTCGAACACCGCGTTGGGCGTGTATAGCCCGTCGTAATAGGCAAACCGCTCCGCTTCCCAGGGCGTCATATACATGTCGTTCGCGTGGTACTGCACGAAGGTGAGAGAATCCGGGTACACGTCCAGGAGCAGGCTCAGCGCAGGCCCGGCATACCCGCAACCGAAACACCAGACATCGGTGAACTCTTCGCAGATGACGGTCCGTTCCGCGGCGAAGCTCAGCCCGGCGCTGGAGATCATCAGCGTCAGCCCCACCAGCCGCGCCGCCCGCGGCATGCTCCGTGCGTGCTTCTTCATGAACCACACCTCAGCCTGTGCACATAGAAAGTAAGCGCACACCGCTTCTGTCCCAGTGGCAAAGGCTGCGAGCCAAGGTGCCGGGTGCGCTTAGATAACCTTATTACAATCAGAATGCGCCCAATAAGTCAAGAAGAACCTGGAGTCTTGAGGGGCCAAAGCGGCCCTAGCATGTCCGAAAACGGAGGTACGTCGCGATTCCAGTGTTCGGCCACCGAGGGGTTGCCTTGCCAGGCGGCTAGCCCTGCGCGGGAGGCGTTTCGTTGGGGGCTTCTTCGGTCAGTCGCAGAAAAACATCCTCCAGCCGTCCGTCCAGCCGGGCCTGCTCGCGCAGCTCGGCCAGCGTCCCGAGGGCGACCAGCCGGCCGTGGTGGATAATGCCGATCCGGTCGGCCAGTTGCTCGGCCACGTCCAGCGTGTGGGTGCTCATGAAGACCGTGTGCCCGGTGTCGGCCAGCTCCCGGAAAATGTCCTTGATCACGCGCGCCGTGCGCGGGTCCAGGCCGACCATCGGCTCGTCGACAATCAGCACGCGCGGCCCGTGGATCAAGGCCGCCGCCAACGCCACCTTCTGCTTCATTCCATGACTGTACGTCTCGCAGAGCTGATCGAGAAAACCGTCCATCGCCAGCCGCTGGCTGAGGGCGGTCAGCCGCTGCTCGGCCAGCGCCGCGGGCACGCCGTACATCTCACGCGTGAAGCGTATGAACTCGCGGCCGGTGAGCTTCTCATAGACAAAGGGCAGGTCGGGGACGTAGGCGATTTGCTGCTTGGCCTGGAGCGCCTGACGTTCCATCGACAGGCCGCAGATGTGGACCGCGCCGGTATCCGGCCGCAGGAGACCGGTGGTCACCTTCAAGGTCGTGGTCTTCCCAGCTCCGTTCGGTCCGAGGAACGCGAAGATCTCGCCCAGGCCGAGCGTGAGCGACAACTCGCGCACGGCCACCTGGTCGCCGAAGGACTTGGCGACGTTCTCGAGCCGCACCGCGATCTCGGAGCCCGGTCTGGCGTCGGAGGGGAGATTCATTCGGGGATCGATTCCTCCTCTTCGACCGGCTGCGTCGCCCCGTCGTGGCGGCTAAACGTAGCCACGATGGCTCTGCGACGGGCGACTTCGTCGTAGGGTTCGTCCAGGAGTGCCAGCTTCCCCAGCAGCGGCACCACGACCTCCTGCCGCAGCACGCGGCCATCGGGGGCCACCCAGGCGGTGGCCCCGCCGCCCTCGACGACGAAGGCCTCGATCGCCGGTGCATCGGGCTGAGCGATGGTCTCCGTGCGCGTCACCCGGACTACCATGGGCTCGAGATTCAGGCCGGTCTGGTGGAGCTGTGGCAGAACCTGCGAAAGTGGGTCCAACAGCGCGAACTGCCAGGTCCGGCCGACATACAGGTTCGGCAGGCGGTCGAACGGCCGGATGACGTCGCCCAGGGCCGCCGGCACCCGGGAATCCAGCACCGTCTTGTCGCGGTACTCGCCGACCTGCCAGGTGAAGGGGAACTCGCCCGAGGGCATGGCCTCGCCGTGCAAGGAGACGGGGAAAGCGAGGCCAAAGATTCTGAAGTCCAGCTCGTCGATGGTCGTCTCGCCGTAGCGATACGTCAGCCCGGTCTCGACGCGGACCCTGGGGGTGCTCACATCACCGGGCAAGTGGATGGGCTCGAGAACCGTCGTGGTCTTGATGGTCACGAGGCCCCCGATGCCCACGCGCGTGCTGCTCGTCCAACTAGTGCCCACCAGACGGCCGGCGTCGTCATAGATCCCCACCTGCACGAAGCGTTTTTCGCCCGGCGCCAGGAGCAACGCTTCGTTGGGCGGCGGGTCGCCCGCCCGCCAGTTGGGCAGGATGTCCCGCCAGATAATCGCAGCATTGGCAAGGACCATGAACAGTGTGCACGCGATGCCCAGCCAGCGGTTCAGCATACTCTTATCTTACCGGCCCAGGGCCAGTCCTGTAGGACCGTCCACGCCGCCGGGGCGCGGCGCTCGGAACCCCCGCAGCCGGAGAGGGCACCGCGGCCCTTGACCAAGCCCCAGGCTTTCCGGATCATCTCCGCGGGTCGAGTTGCGGATGAAGGGAGCTGCGCATCGGGTCGCTGATCTTCCCAAAGTGGACCAACAAGCTCCGGGCGCTGGTCCTGGTCTTGGCGCTGGTCGCGCCTGCGTACGTCGTACTCCTGGTGGCCTATGGGGCCTCAACCGAGACGACCGACGTCGGTTACGCGCCGCTGCAGCCGATCCCTTACAGCCATGCGGTACACGCCGGCGACCTCGGCACGGATTGCCGCTATTGCCACACGACCGTTGAGGTGGCCGCCCCGGCGGCGATCCCACCGACGCAGACATGCATCAACTGCCACAGCAAGGATCACGGCCCGCAGGCGGATAGCCCAAAGCTGCTCGTGCTGCGCGAGGCGTTCTACGGCGGCGAGCGTCTGCCGGCTGGGCTGCCCATCCCCTGGGTGCGCGTGCATGATCTGCCGGATTACGCGTACTTCGACCACAGCGCGCACGTGCGGCGCGGCGTGGGCTGCGTGATGTGCCACGGGCGGATCGACCGGATGGAGGTCGTTTACCAGGCTAAGCCGCTCAGCATGGCCTGGTGCCTGGAATGCCACCGCAACCCGGGTCCGAACCTGCGGCCCCCGGACGTGGCGCCCACGGACATGACCTGGGCGCCGCCGCCGGGGCCGGCCGGCGAGGAGCTGGCGCGCAAGCTGCTGAAGGAATACAACATCCGCGACATCGACTATCTCACGAGCTGCTCGGTATGTCATCGCTAGACGGACCCGCGGCTTCCGGCCGGTATTGGCACAGCCTGGACGAGCTGGCGCACAGCCCGGAGTTTCAGCGGTTCGTCGCGGCAGAATTCCCCAGCCTGTGGGACCGGTTTTCAACCGGTCCAGACGGCTCGACGCGCCGGCAATTCCTCAAGGTCATGGGCGCTTCGTTCGCGCTAGCCGGCTTGGCCGGCTGCCGCTGGCCCAAGGAGACCATCGTCCCGGCGACGAAGCAGCCCGGAGACCGGATTCCGGGCGTGCCGGTCCAATATGCGACGGCGATGGAGCTGGGCGGGGTCGCGACCGGTCTGCTCGTAACCAGCTACGACGGCCGGCCCATCAAGATCGAGGGGAACGAGAAGCACCCGTTCAGCCGGGGCAAGACCAACGCGTGGCTGCAGGCCAGCCTTCTGGAACTATATGACCCGGACCGCAGCGAGTGGCCGGTTGAGCGGCGTGCGCAGCCCGGGGGCGGCTGCGAAGCTGGCCGCGGCGCTGCTCGCGGGCGGCCTGGCCGTGCCGGACGGTGGGACCGTGCCGCCCGAACTGCTGGAGCGCTGGGCACACCTTCCGCTCCAGTTTCCGTTCATCGACGCGCTGGCCAAGGTCAAGACCCGCATTCATCTCGGCCTGTACGACGATGAGACGTCGCAGGCCTGCAGGTGGCACTTGCCGCGCGCTCACTTTCTCGAGGCGTGGCGCGATGCCCTGGCATACGACGGTACGCTCGGCATCATCCAGCCGCTCATCGCGCCGCTGTATGACGGCCGGACCGCCGTCGAGCTGCTGGCGCTGCTCACCCAAGACCGGCTGAGCGCGGGACACGACATCGTCCGCCGCACGTTCGGCAATGCCTATGACTACGGCGTCAACCGCGAGCGGCTCTGGTCGCATGCGCTGGAGGACGGGCTTGTCGCGGACAGCCGCTGGCCGCAGAGCGCGCCCGCCCTATCCGGTCAGCTGGCATACGAGTGGCTGGCCGCATTGGCGCCCCAGCCCGGCGCGGCTGCGCCGGACCGCTGGGAGATCGTCTTTCGGCCGGACTACAAGCTGTACGACGGCCGGTTCGCCAATAACGCCTGGCTTCAGGAACTGCCCGACCCGATCACCAAGCTGACCTGGGACAATGCGGCGCTGATGTCCCCGGCCGACGCGGAGAGGCTCGGCATCCAGACGAACGGCGACCTGGTGAGAGTCGAGCTGGAGGGGCGCTCCGTCGAGATGCCGGTCTATATCGTGCCCGGGCACGCCGCGGGGTCGCTCACCCTGCCGCTGGGTTATGGCCGCGGACCGGCTGCCGGAAAAGTCGCCGACGGGGCCGGATTCGACGCGTACAAGCTGCGCACGACCGCGGCGCTGCAGGCGGCGCCCGACGCGCGGGTCACTGCGACCGGCAAGCACTACGCACTGGCCACCACGCAGGACCATCAGGCGATCGACTCGCAGGTCGGGCGCGAAGAGACCCAGAAGCGCATCGGCGTCCTCGTCCGCGAGGCCACGCTGCGGGAATACCGGGACCATCCCAGGTTCGCCGAGCACGTGGTGCACCTGCCGCCGCTCGAATCGCTGTGGCAGGAGAAGCAGTACACGGGGCACAAGTGGGGCATGGCGATCGACCTGTCGGCGTGCATCGGGTGCGGGGCGTGCATCGTCGCGTGCCAGGCGGAGAACAACGTCCCGGTCGTCGGCAAGGACGAGGTCGCGCGCGGGCGGGAGATGCACTGGATCCGGGTGGACCGGTATTTCAAGACCGCGGCACGAAGGCACGAAGGCACGGAGGCACGAAGCCACGACGCCACGCAGCCACGAAGTGACGAAGCCCCGAGCCCCGAGTCCCGAGTCCCGAGCCCGGCGGACATCCAGGTTGTCCACCAGCCCGTCACGTGCGTGCATTGCGAAAATGCCCCCTGCGAATAGGTCTGTCCCGTGGCCGCGACCGTGCACGACGCGGAAGGCCTAAACGTGCAGGTCTATAACCGCTGCGTCGGCACGCGGTACTGTGCCAACAACTGCCCGTACAAGGTCCGGCGGTTCAACTGGTTTTACAACCATCACGGTCCGTGCCACCCACGGTCCCGCAACAGCCAGGCGTTCCACCTGCCCGGCAAGCTCCCGCGGGCCGACCTGACGGACATGGAAAAGATGGTCAACAACCCGAACGTGACGGTCCGCAGCCGCGGCGTGATGGAAAAGTGCTCGTTCTGCGTGCAGCGCATCAACGCCGTGAAGATCAAAGCAAAGAAGGAGCGTTGGGACGGCATCCCGGACGGGCTGATCACGCCGGCTTGTGCCCAGGCCTGTCCGGCCGAGGCCATCGTCTTCGGCGATCTGAACGATCCCGGCAGCCGGGTGCGGAAGCTGCACGCGCACGATCGCGCGTATTTCATGCTGGCCGAGCTGAACCTCCGGCCGCGCACGGCCTACTTGGCGAAGCTGAGGAACCCGGCGGAGGCAAACGCGTGAGAACGTGGGAACGTGAGAAACTGAGAACGTGGCTTCGACTGTCGGCGAAATCGACAACACGCTCGACATTCCGGGTCAGCGCGCCGCGCTGATCACCGGCGGGCATGACTTCGGCTCGGTGACCGACGCCGTCGCCGCGGTCTGGGAAGCGCCGCGCCCGCCGCGCGCCTGGTACATCGCCTTCAGCATCTCCTCCACGCTGCTGGTCGTCCTCGTGGCGATGATCGGGTACCTGGTGCTCAACGGCGTCGGCGTGTGGGGGGTGAACAAGCCGGTCGGCTGGGGCTTTGCGATCGTCAACTTCGTCTTCTGGATCGGGATCGGGCACGCCGGCACGCTGATTTCGGCGATCCTGTTCCTGTTCCGGCAGAAGTGGCGGACGAGCATCAACCGTTTCGCCGAGGCCATGACGATCTTCGCGGTCATGTGTGCTGGCCTGTTCCCCGCGATCCATGTCGGACGGGTGTGGGTCCTGTACTGGATGGCGCCCATCCCGAACCAGATGGCGATGTGGCCGAACTTCCGCAGCCCGTTGGTCTGGGACGCTTTCGCCGTCGGCACCTACTTCACGGTCTCCCTGTTGTTCTGGTACACGGGCATGATCCCCGGCCTGGCCACGTTCCGCGATCGGGCCAAGACGCGCGGGCGGCAGATCGTCTACGGACTGCTCGCCCTGGGCTGGACCGGCTCGTCGCGCCACTGGCACCGCTTCGAACGGGTCTACCTGATCCTGGCCGCCCTCGCCACGCCGCTGGTCCTCAGCGTCCACTCCGTCGTGAGCTTTGACTTCGCCGTCTCGCAGCTCCCCGGCTGGCACGCGACGATTTTCCCGCCCTACTTCGTCGCCCGGGGCGATCTTCGGCGGCATGGCGATGGTGCTGACGCTGGCGGTCCCGGCCCGCGAGCTCTTCGGGCTGAAGGACCTCATCACGCCGCGGCACCTCGAGAACATGTGCAAGATAGTCCTGCTGACCGGCAGCATGGTGGCGTACGCGTACCTGCTGGAGGTCTTCACGGCCTGGTACAGCGGGAACCCGTACGAGAGCTTCATGGCCCGGACCCGCGCCCTGGGTCCGTACGCCTGGGCCTACTGGACCATGATCGCCTGTAACGTCGTGGCCCCGCAGTTTTTCTGGATCAAGAAGCTGCGCACCCGCCCGTGGGTCATCTTCCTGATCGCGCTGGCGGTGAACCTGGGCATGTGGTTCGAGCGGTTCGTCATCGTCATCAGCTCGCTGGCGCAGGATTTCCTGCCCGCGAGTTGGGGCTACTACCGGCCGACGTGGGTCGACCTCCTGACGCTGGCCGGCAGCTTCGGCCTGTTTTTCACGCTCTTTCTGCTGTTCTGCCGCTACCTGCCGCTGGTCGCGATGGCGGAAGTGAAGGCCGTCCTGCCGCAGGCCGACCCGCACGCCCATCCACACGAGCACGTGCCGGCGACGCGCCGCTTTGACTATAACCCAGACGAGTTCGAGCCACCGCGCAAGGAGCTGCGTTGAACGGAGCGACGAAGGCGACCGAGCCCCCAGGCCTGAGCCCCGAGTCCCGGGCCCCGAGCCCCGAGCCGTGCGCCCTGCTGGTCGAGTTTGACTCCCCGGGCGCGCTGCTGACCGCCGCCGAGCAGGTCCGCGACGCCGGCTACACGAAGTGGGACACCCACTCGCCGTACCCGGTCCACGGGATTGACGAGGCGATGGGCGTTCGCCCCACGCGCCTGCCCTGGCTGATCCTTGCGCTGGGCGTGCTGGGCTGCGCCGGCGGGCTGCTGCTGCAATGGTGGACCAACGCTACCGACGCCCGCCAGTTCGGCTTCGTCCCCGTGAACTTCAAGGGCTACGCTTTCCCCATCAGCGGCAAGCCCACGTTCAGCCTGCCGGCGAACATCCCCGTCATCTTCGAGATGACCGTGCTCCTGGCGGCGCTCGGTGCCTTCTTCGGCATGTTGGTCACGAATAACCTGCCGCTGTTCCATCGGCCGCTCCTGGTCCAGCCCCGGTTCCGCCGCGTCACCCGGGACCGCTTCTTTCTCGTCATCGACGCCGCCGATCCGCTCTTTGATGCGCAGCGGACCGCCGCGTGGCTCGGGACCCTGGGCGGGGCGCCGGCGGAGCCCGTCGAACAGCCCGAGTCGCCGCGCCGGCTCCCGCGGGCCGTGGGCATCGGCGGCCTTATCGTCGCCTGCCTGGCGTTGCTGCCGCCGCTCTTCATCGCCAAGGCGCGCGTGTCCTTGTCCACGAAGCCGCGCATTCACCTCATTCAGGACATGGCCAACCAGGAACGCTTCAAGGCCCAGCAGGCGCAGCCGCTCTTCGCTGACGGCCGCGAACTACGGCCCCAGGTGCCGGGCACGCTCGCCCGCGGCGATCCCGGCGCGCCGGGACACGAAGACCCGCACTTTTACACGGGCCAGACAGGAGAGCAAAGCTCCAGCTTTGCCGTACCCGAGTTCGCCACTACGTTTCCGCCGCAGGTTGAGATCACCGAGCCGTTGCTCCGGCGGGGACAGGAGCGGTTCAACGTCTACTGTGCCCCGTGCCACGGGCTGGGCGGCGCGGGCGACGGCATCGTGGCGCAGCGGGCCACAGACCTGGGCACGCCCGGCTGGGTCCCGCCCAGTGCCATCGCCACCGATCCGACGGTGCTCGAGCGTCCGCACGGCCACATCTTCAACACGATCACCAACGGCATCCGGACCATGCCGCCCTACGGGGACCAGATCCCCGCGGTCGATCGTTGGGCGATCCTCGCGTATGTCCGCGCGTTGCAGCGCAGCCAGCAGGCGCGGCTGGAGGACGTGCCCGCGGAACTGCGACCGGAGCTGCGATGAACCCGGCGGCGAGCGTGACCACTGAGCGGCGACGGATGGGCGGCGGGGCGGCCCGCGTGGCCGCGTGCGCTGGCGTGATCGGCGCGCTCGGCCTGGCCGCGGGCGTGCTCCTGGGCCGGCGGGCCGGCTGGGACGCGTTCTTCCGTTCATACCTGCTGAACTACTGCTTCGTGCTGAGCCTGGCACTGGGGGCCTTGTTCTTCGTCCTGCTCCAGCACTTGACGCGGGCCGGGTGGAGCGTCTCGCTCCGCCGGCTGGCCGAGTTCGTCGCTGCCACCATGCCGCTGCTGGCGGTGCTCTTCCTGCCGCTGCTGGTGCCGCTGCTGACCGGCATGAGCGCCGTGTGGGCGTGGGCCAGTCCGGACGCGGTCGCGCAGGACGCGAGCGGCGTCCTGCGGCACAAACAGCCGTACCTGAACGTGCCGTTCTTCATCGTCCGCGCCGTGATCTACTTCGCGGTCTGGGCGGGCCTGGCGCGCTACTTCCTGCGGAAGTCGGTTGCACAGGACGCGACCGGCGATCCGCGCCTGACGCTGCGGATGCAGTGGTGGAGCGCGCCGGGCATGCTGCTGTATGCCCTGACGGCGACGTTCTTTGCCATCGACGCCCTGATGTCGCTCAACCCGCACTGGTACAGCACGATTTTCGGCCTGTACTTTTTCTCCGGGTGCGTGGTCGGCTTCTTCGCGCTGCTGGCGCTGCTGGCGTACGGCGTGCAGCGGACGGGCGGGCTGACGCAGTCGATCCCCGTGGAGCACTTCCACGACATCGGCAAGCTCACGTTCGGGTTCGTCGTGTTCTGGGCGTACATCGCGTTCTCACAGTACCTGTTGACCTGGTACGCCGACATCCCGGAAGAGACGGCCTGGTACCGGCCGCGACAGGGCGACACGTGGTGGATCGGCGTGAGCCTGGCCCTGCTCTTCGGGCACTTCGTGGCGCCGTTCGTCGCGCTGCTCTCGCGTTGGCCGAAGCGGCGCACGGGCCTGCTCGCCGCGGCCGGCGCGTGGCTGCTCGTCATGCACTGGCTGGACCTGTACTACCTGGCGGCGCCCGCCGGTGCTTCGGGGCTGGCGGCGACCGACGTGTCCCTGTTTGTGGGACTGGGAGGGGTCTTCGTCTTTGCGATCGTGCGGCGGATGACCCGATCCGCGCTGCTGCCGGAGCGCGACCCGCGCCTGGGTGAAGCGCTGGCGCTACAGAACGTGTGAGGAGGCGCTGATGAACACAGGCGGTGATCCTCCAGCCGCGACGACCGCGGTGGTCGGCATCGTCGGCCTCATTCTGGCGCTGGCGGTCACCCTCCTCGCGCAGGTGCTGTTCTACAACGCGCAGCGGATCGAGGACCAGACCAAGCTCTATGCCGGCAAGTCGCAAGAGCTGGCGGACTTGCAGGCCAAGCAGCTCGCGCAGATCAACGTGTACCGTCACGTGGATCGACAGCAAGGCATCGTCGCGATTCCGATCGACCGCGCGATCGAGCTGTATGCGGCCGAGATGAAATCCGCGCCGACCTCGAGTACAATGCCAAGCGCGGACCGAGCGCAATCTGACACTCCCAATTCAGGACCCGCGCCATGAGAGCGACCGCCGCGCCCACCACGCTCATCCCGCTGGCCCTCGCCGCCCTATGCGGCTGGCCCGCGCTCGGGCAGCCGTCGGCGCCGGCCGGCGCTCGCGCTGAGCCGTTGCCGCCGGAGCTGGTGGGCGTCGGCGTCGACGAGCACCTGAACGCCCAGCTTCCGCTGGACCTGGAGTTCGTCGATCACGCGGGCAAGAAGGTCCGGCTGCGCGACTACTTCGACGGCCAGCACCCGGTCATCCTGACGCTGAACTACTACAAGTGCCCGATGCTGTGTGGCCTGATGCTCAATGGGCTGCTCGACGCCTTCCGGCAGCTCGACTGGACCGCCGGCGAGCAGTTTCAGGTCGTCACCGTCAGCTTTGACCCGCTCGAAACGCACCAGCTTGCGGCCATCAAGCGGCAGAACTACCTCACGCACTACGAGTCCCGGCGCGCCGGGACGGCGGTCCCGGCGCGCCGGGACTGGCAGTTCCTGACCGGCCGCAAGGCCAGCATCGACCCGCTGCTCGACGCGACCGGCTTCCGCATCCGCTGGAACGAGCAGCGCCAGGAATGGACGCACATTGCCGCCCCCATCGTCTGCACGCCGGACGGACGCATCTCACGCTACCTGTATGGCGTGCTGTTTGAGCCGCAGACGGTGCGGCTGTCGCTGGTGGAAGCGTCGGAGGGCAAGATCGGCTCGACCATCGACCGGGTCTTGTTGTACTGCTACCACTACGAGGGCGGCGAGTACACGCTGGCCGCGATGAACATCGTGCGGGCCGGCGGGGTGCTCACGGTGCTCGTCGTCGGAACGTTGCTGCTGGTCCTCTGGCGACGCGAACGGCGGCATGCCCGCGTGGTGGTCCCGACCTGATGAACGCCGCAGCCCTCTACCTCTTTCTGGCCCAGACGCAGATTCGCCGCGGCGAACTGCCGCCGGTCGCGCCGGAGGACGGCACGTTCTGGATGCCGCCGGCGACGACCATCTTCAGCCTCTTCACCTACCTGGTCGCCATCCCCTCGGCCATCAAGACGTTCAACTGGCTGGCCACGATGCACGGCGGCTCGATCGTGCTGAAGACGCCCATGCTGTACACGCTGGCCTTCATCTTCGTCTTTGGCCTCGGCGGACTGACCGGCCTGTTCCTGGGCGCGCTGTCCGCCAACGTACACCTGCACGGCACCTACTTCATCGTCGCCCACTTCCACTACGTGATGATGGGCAGCGCCATGACCGCCCTGGTCGCTGGCCTGCACTACTGGTGGCCCAAGATCACCGGCCGCATGTACTCCGAGCGGCTCGGACGGCTCGCCTTCGTGATCGTCGTCCTCGGCTTCAACCTCACCTTCTTCCCGCAGTTCATCCTGGGTTCGCAGGGCATGCCGCGGCGGTACTACGACTACCCCCCGCAGTTTGCCTCCCTGCACCAGCTCTCGACCGCCGGCGCGTACCTGCTGACCGCCGGGTTCGTGCTGATCGCGGTCACCAAGGCTACGCTGGTGGTCCTGTACTTCATGCACTTGCGGTACGAAAGGCCGTTCAATGCGATTGTGCTGATCTGTGCGCTGCTGTTCGTGATGGTGTTCTGCGCGCTGACGCTCATGGACTCACGCGCCTATCAGCCCGGCATCCAGGCCTATCGTGAGGCGGACCCGGCCCACTACGCACCGGACCTGGAGCGCCCCTGAGGCCGGAGCCGCGGGACCTTCGACATGCGCATCGCCGTCGCCCAGACCCCCGGCACCCGTCTCGACGAGTGGCAGGACACGCGCACGCTGCTTGAGGACCTGATCGCGCGCGCCGCGGGGTTGAAGGCCGCCCTGGTCGTCTTGCCGGAGTGCGTCTGGCCGGCCTACTGCCTCGGGACGAAACAGGCATACTTGGACGCACGGGCCGCCGGCCTGCCCGGACCAGCGGACTTCCTAACCCGTATATGTCGGACGGCCCGCCAGCGGCGCATCGCGATCTGCGCCGGCTACGTCGCCGAGGAAGGGGACCGGCTGTTCAACGCGGCGGCGCTGATCGGCGCCGACGGCCGCGTCGCGGGCACGTGTCACAAACGCTTCTTGTGGGCTTTTGATCGGGATTACTTTGACCCGGGCGACCGGATTGAGCCGGTCGAATCCGCTTTCGGCCGTGTGGGTCTGGTGGTCTGCGCCGACGCGCGACTGCCCGAGATTCCCGCGACGCTGGCCGCCCGCGGTGCAGAGCTGATCCTGCATCCCACGGCGTGGGTCAACGCCGGCTCCGCGGACGCGCCCTGGAACCCGCAGCCCGAGTTCCTGATTCCGGCCCGAGCAGCGGAATGCGGGGTGCCGGTCGCTTCGGCGAGCAAGTGGGGCGCGGAAGGGGACACCACGTTCGTGGGCTCCAGCCTCATCTGCGACGCAGAGGGCCACATTCTGACCCAGTGCGGTCAAGCGGAGACGACCGTGATCGTCGCCGATGTCGAGCCACGCCCGCCGCGCTGCCTGCAAATGACCGACTCGGAACGGAGCATTCTCCTGTCGCCGGCAGCGCCGACGCTGCCGCGCGCAGGCGTCGGTCCGCTCGAGCTGCGGCCCATCCCGCCGGGTGATTCAGGCGCGGGCCCGGTGGTGGCGCTCGCTCGCGCTCGCGGCTCGGGCGTGTGGCGGCCTTTGACGCGCGGCGGCCTGGCCGAAATCGACGGCATACGGATCGGGGTGATTAGCGCCGCCGAGGCGCAGAGCTTCGCGCCGGCCCGCTGCTTGGCGCTGCAAGGAGCACATTTGGTCGTCGTGTACGACGGAGGGCCCACGGCCGCCGCCAAGGCGCGAGCCTGCGAAAACAGGATCTTCGTCGTCACGACTGACCCCGGCGGCTGGAGCGTGATCGACCCGCGCGGCCTGGTGATCCATGAGGGACGTTGGCCCGTCGGTTCTGAGCGGGTCAGCGAGGTTACCCTGGAAGTCTCGCTCGCGGCCAGCAAGACCGTCGCGCCACATACGGACGTGATTCGCGGTCGCCGGCCCGAGCAGTACTGCTTTACAGGCACTTGAGCACGAGCGACACGACCTGTGCCGGGTCAATCCCCCAGGTGTCGGGCTCTGCGCCCGGGTTGCCCGTGATCACGTGCGCACCGACTCCCAGCGGCCGCCACACGCTGGCCGCCGTAGGGCCGAAGATCGTCACGGTCGGCGTGCCCAGCAGCGTCGCGAGGTGCAGCGGGCCGGCATCGTTACCGACCAGCACGCGCGTCGCCGTCAGGATCGCCGCCAGCTCGTCAGGCGGCGGCCCGTGCAGCACAGGAAACTCGGCGGCGAGCGTGTCGAGCTCAGCGGGGGACCAGGTCTCCAGTTCTACGGGACCGGCGATGAAGCAGACGCTGACGCACGGTTCCTGGCGCAGTTGCCGGGCGACCTGGACGAAGGCAGGCAGGGGCCAGCATTTGCTACGCCCGCCGCTGCCGGGGTGAATCACGACCGGGAGGCCGCCCCGATCCGAGCCCCTCAGTAGCGCTGCGCCGCGCTGGCGCAGCGTCTCCGGCACGCCCAGCCCGCGCTGCGCCGGGTGCTGGTGAATGCACTTCGGCACGAGGATGCCCTGCGCTTCGAGTTGCGTCTGCCACTGCTGCACGATGTGCCGCGGTACTCCCTCGCGCGGCCGGGGATCAATGCTGTACAGGGCCGCCGGCTCCAGGGCTGCCAGGCGATGGTGCGGGATCGTATGTACGCCGCCCAGCGCGCTCAGTACATGCGCGCCGCGCACGGCCTGGCGCAAACGTTCCGGCGGCGGGTCGTCGTGGTCGCTGAAGAGCCAGTGCAGACCCAGGCCCTCGGACGATTGGCGCGCGATGTGGGGGCGGCAGGTTGACAGATCGCCTGGATTCGTCCGCGAGATGATCCGCAGCGTTTCCGTGTCGCCGATCCGCGGCAAGCGCAGCGCGAGCTGCATCGTCAGCACCAGGTCCCCCAGCGCACCGCCGTGCAGGATCAGCCACTTACCAGACATGCCAGCTCTCAGGTGTTGGCCGTTGGCCTTCGACGTCGGTCCCGGCGCGCCGGGAGGCCGACGCTACAGGGTGTCCGGGTGCAGCAAGCGCCCTTCCATGCCCCCGGCGATCGGCAGAATGGCCCCCGAAATGTGACCCGCGAGGCGATCGGACGCGAGGAAGATGATCGCATGGGCGATGTCCTGCGGCTCGGCGATCTTCTGCAGGGCCATCGTGGCCTGCATGCGGCGGAGCACATTCGGGTCGAGGCCGGCAGCCGCCATCGGCGTCCGCGTCCAGCCGGGGCATACGCAGTTGACCCGTCCGCGCGGGGCCAGGCGGACGATCTCGTTCTTCAGGCTGCGCGTCAGGCCGTACGCGATCGCGGCCTTGGCGGCGGAGTAGTCCGCGTGGTCGGCTTCGCCGAAGAGCGCCGCCGTTGAGGCGACCAGCACGACGGCGGCGGACTCGCGCGGGACCGTCGCGAGGTGCCGCAGGAATGCGCGGCAGGTGAGGAACGCGCTGGTCAGGTCGGCTTCCTGCGTCTGACGCCACTGGTCCAGCGACATCTCGTGCAGCGGCACCGGGCAATCGAGCCAGATGCCGGCATTGACGACCAGGACGTCGATCCGCGGGAACTTCTCGAGGGCCGTGCCGAAGAGCCGATCCACCTGCGCCTCGTCGCGCAGGTCGGCCTGGAGGGCAACGCTCGGTACATCCAGCCGCGGTTGCAGCTCGTGCAGCGGCTCGGCGTGCATGTGGTAGTGCAGGACCAGCCGGGCCCCTTCCTCGGCGAAGGCTTGCGCCGTCACGAGGCCGATGCCGCCGGAAGCCCCGGTAATCAGGACGCACTGCTCGAACAGGCTCGCGTTCATGGGTTTCTCCTGGTCCGCGGTGAGACGCGATGATAACGGCCGGCGCGCTGCGAGGGGAGTCCGGCGGCCGGCTACATAAACCAGCCGGCGGTGCGGTGGACGGCGTCGCCGAAGTCGCGCAGGTAGGCCAGGTCGTCGTCGCTGAGGGGCCCGGCGCGGACGGCGGCGAGGTTGGCCTCGAGTTGCTCCGCGTTCGACGGGGCGGTCAGGCACACGTCCACGTGCGGATTCGATAGTACGAAGCGGTAGCACTCACCGGCGGTCGGCACGCGGCCGCCACCCGGCCAGCCTTTCGGCCGGCGCAGCAGAAACCGCCAGCGCGTCGCCGTGTAGCTAATCACGCCGGGCTGGTGCGCGGCCAGGTGCGGGAAGATGTCCTGCTCGGCCCCGCGGTGAGCGGCGTTGTAGCGGATCATGAAGGCATCGAGGGCACCCTCGGCGGCGAGCCGACCAGCGTTGGCAACTTTCTCTCGTCGACAATGATCAGACGGCTGTTATGACGCGCCACAGTCGAGCATACACTGCAGGACTGGGTGTAGATCGCGGCCGGCATCAAGTAAGCGCGCCACACGATGCGAGCCCGTGGCAGGCCAGCTTCGCCCAAGGTACGATGCGCGCGAGTCGCTCGCGTCTGTAAGGACACTGAATGTACTGGTTCTATATCGATGAGTCGGGCAGTTCCGACCCGTGCGTTCGCGGCCTACGTGCTGATGGCTCAGACTTCGCCAAGGACCACGTATACGTCCTCCTCGCGGTCTCTCTGTTCGAGCACCGGTGGTATAGATTCGAAACCACGGTCAATCGGCCGAAGCTGAGGCTCCTGCGAGACGTGCATCGAGTTACGGGCCAGGACTTGGATCTGACCGACGCGGAGCTACACAGCAACGTAATTCGCCAGCCTCGCGTAAGAAGACCCCATCGCTTTTTTAACTTCCTCACCCCGGAGCAGATGCAGAGTCTCATCGAGTTGTTCTATTGCCAGCTTGAGCACAACCACATGCACTCGTTTGCCGTTGTCATCGACAAGCGCGAATTGGCGGACTATTTCGACGCCGAGAAACTCAAACGCAAAGCCTACGAATTACTGCTGGAGCGCATCCAGAACTTTCTGGCGGAGTTCCATTCCAAGCATCTCGGGGTCATCGTCGCAGACGACGTGAGCGTCAAATCCAATCGATCACTCGCCCTCAAGCACAGCTTCTTTCAGCGAGAAGGAACCACGGCGGGGGTAAGGCTTCGCAACATCGTGGAACTGCCCTTCTTTGTTCGAAGCGAATTGTCAAACGGCATACAGCTGGCCGACCTATGCGCCTACAACGTTTATCGAGTCTTTCGATACGAGCAGCCCGACTACGAGTACTTCGTCAGGATGCTGCCACGCTTCTACGTGAGCCGCGCGACTCCGAGCCACAAACTGGATGGATTGAAGGTCTTTCCCGACACGTCTGACCTGATACGTATAGTACGGGAATTGGGGCAGTCGCTTGACGGCGGTCGGGAGGGATAAAAAATGATGTCCGGCGGGGTCGAAGCCGACACCCTATCAAGCCGACCAGCGGCACCGGACAGAAGCTCGCAGACCGATTCAGGCTGCGTTGCATACAACTTGTATGCTACTAGTATACGCTATGGATCGGAGATCGTTTAGGGTAATTCGTAGGAGCTGCTAAGTTTTCGTGGTTTTTCTCGTGGAGATGACGGTTCGTGAGGATTTGGCCGCTCGACTGAGTGCGCTCGAATGGCCTGGGCACCTAGGCCGCCAGTGTAATTATAAGCTGCTCTCAGTAAAATACTTATGGAAGCAGAGGACCTACTTGGCCCCTGCGCGGACCTGGATTATAGGACCATCGTATCGCGTCCCGCAACAGCTCGTGTCCCTTTTCGCAGTCCGGGGTTTACCACCGTCGATTCTGCAGCCCATGTGCGAGCTTCCCGTGACCGATCACGGTGTCCGCCATTCCGCGACACCGGATTCGGCGTGGCAGCACTGGCTGCGGCATCGCGCGGTCGCGCTTCGCCCCTGTCATTCGCGTTGTGGCGGATCGACCTCGATCTCCTCCGGCGGAATCCAGACCACGCGGCCGTTCTTCCAAGCGGCGATCGGGTTACCTAGCTGCTTGTGCCGGAGCACGGCTTCGCGGACGGCTCGGCCAATGCCCCGTCGATGAGGGCGTCGTCCATCATGAGCTCTTCAATGTCGCGCGCTGGCTTGCCAAGCATGATGCACAACGTCGAAACGCGCGACCACCGTGTCCGCGGACATTGTACCGCCAAGCGACGCTCCACGGGACGTTTTCGGCTCTTCACGGAACTCCGGGGGATATGAATGGGCTCGCTCTTCAGCCCGAAAGGCTGACGCCCCCGGCTGACTTCTTCCGCCCCCTCGGGGCTACGGCCGGCGAGACGCCGGCCGCTACAGCACAGCGTGCAATGCGATGGCTGCGACGACGAATTACCTCGCCTTCGACCTCGGGGCCTCGTCTGGCCGGGCGATGCTGGGCGTGTTCGACGGCGCGCGGCTCCGCCTGGAAGAGCTGCGCCGCTTTGAGAACGGCCCGATCAACATTCATGGCCGCCTGTACTGGAACGCCTTCCACCTGCTGGCTGAGCTTAAGATCGGCCTGGCCCGCTGCACGCAACGCGGCATCCAGCTCGACGGCATCGGCATCGACACGTGGGGCGTCGACTTCGGGCTGTTCCTCGCGACCGGCGAGCTGCTGGAAATGCCGCGCCACTATCGCGACCCGCGCAACCGGGCCGCGATGCAACTCGCTATAGCGCGAGTACCGCGGGCCGAAATCTACGAGCGGACCGGCATCCAGTTCCTGCCCTTCAACACGCTCTTCCAGCTCTACGCCGTCGCTCTCAATACGCCGCGTCTGCTGGAGGCAGCGGACCACCTGCTGTTCATGCCCGACCTGTTCACGTTCTGGCTGACCGGCGCGATGGCGACGGAACGGACCATTGCCAGCACCGCGCAAATGGTCGATGCACGAACCGGGAACTGGTCGCGGGAACTGCTGGAAAAGCTGGGATTGCCGGCGCGGCTGCTGCCGCGGGTGGACACGACCGGCTCGATCGCAGGCGTGCTGCTGCCGGAGGTATCCAACGAGGTCGGGCAAACCGGCACGCCCGTGATTCGTACCGCCGGCCACGACACCGCCGCAGCGGTGGCGGCCGTGCCCGCGAGCGGCGAGAACTGGGCCTACATCAGTTCGGGCACATGGTCACTGATCGGCGTCGAATTGCCCGCCCCGCTGATCTCGCCGGAAACGCTGGCGGCCGACTTCACCAACGAGGCCGGCGTCGCCGGCACCACGCGGTTCCTGCGGAACGTCGCCGGTCTGTGGCTGGTCCAGGAATGTCAGCGGACGTGGGCGGCCCAAGGGCACCAGTACTCCCACTCCGAACTGTCGCGCCTGGCCGCCGCGGCACCGGCGCTGCGGTCCTGCGTGGACCCCGATGATCCGCGTTTTGCCGAGCCCGGCGACATGCCCAGCCGGATTTGCCGGGTGTGCGAAGAGACGGGGCAACCTGTTCCGCAGTCGCCGGGCGAAATCGTGCGCTGCGCGCTGGAAAGCCTCGCGCTCAAGTACCGCGTCGTTCTCGATACGCTCGAACGACTGATTCGGCGGCAGATCGAGGTCCTGCACATCGTCGGCGGCGGCGTGCAGAACGACCTGCTCAATCAGTTCACGGCGGACGCCACGGGCAAGCCGGTCATTGCCGGCCCGGTGGAAGCGACCGCCGCCGGGAACGTGCTGGTGCAGGCCCTGGCCCAGGGCCGAGTCGGCTCGCTCGGCGAGCTGCGGCAGGTCGTTCATGGATCGACTGGGCTGAAGCG
>Ga0315291_10000090_pt1 | contig 97135 bp, 8 predicted proteins | sample YL17G12_20_MG_FD_203070 | JGI IMG/M metagenome (GOLD analysis project Ga0315291, IMG submission 203070) | Sediment microbial communities from Yellowstone Lake, YNP, Wyoming, USA - YL17G12_20 | ecosystem: Environmental > Aquatic > Freshwater > Lake > Sediment | place: USA: Wyoming | collected... | reverse complement strand
AGAATTGATGTCTACGAAGCCTTAAAGGCCACCCATATCCTCTGGGTGCAAGCTCAACCTCGTGCTCCACCTATAGAAGGCCATGCCGGCGCAAGAAGAAATGTTATTTATCTCATCGCTCTTTCCTTAGATAAGATCTCTGATTTAAGGCTCCTACAGCTTTTTATTGAAGAGACGACTGAATTAGAGGCGAAGAGAAGGATACGCGCTATGGGAGGAAGATGGACAGAAAAGAAAGCTCGCCAGATACACAACCGTATCCAGGCGCGAATGAGTTGGTTACTCGGCGAGTTAGTAGTAAAAGGCGTATTAGATTTTGATGAGACTGTAAAAGAACTTTGGGATCAAAGGGCTCAAGAGGAGGGAGTATTTAGTTATAATTCCAATACTATCTTATATAAAGACGCTGGTAGATGGAAAGTGAAATTCCATCCTGGACGAGTAGCTTGGGATAAAGCATCGGGCAAGAAAGAAATAGCTAAAAGTAGCCAATTTGTTGTTCCGCCGGCATTTGACCATACTATAAATTATAATAAATTCTTAGAGCAAGAAGGTCCGGGTAGGAGATTGCTTGATTTGGTCATCGACGGTAGACACATCGCCATAGATATTAATAAAAACCCTACGATTAGATACCACATACTTATAATTCCCGAACCCGGAAAAGAATATGTTCAGTACTTTACTGAAATTGCATTGGATACAATGCTAGCTATAAGGAGATTAAGCAGATCCCAAAGACTAAAATTAGGTTTTAATCCTTGGGGAGGATTAGCCTCTGTAAATCATTTACATCTCCAAGCAAATTATTATGATGAGATTATGCCTATTGAGAATTCAGAAAGGAAAGTTGAGTTTAGTATAGGAGACGCAAGTGTATATACTTTGACCGATTATCCCGCTGCTTTAATCTGTTTTAAGACAGACCAGGTAGAGAAGTTTAGAAGACCATTTTTAACATATATTCATTTGCTTCAGCAGAAAGATATCTCTCATCCAATTTCTATGCTGGGCGATTTTATCTATATCTGGCCTGAAGTGATTAGAACAGAAAAATATGAGTTTATGTTTTCTGGATTAGGCTCTCATGAACTTGATGGTTTTGCATTTGTGCAGAGTCAGGATGATTTTAATATAATTAGCCCCAAAGATATCGAACATGAAATGAGGATTAGTAATATTAGAAAGAAGAGATTTACGCAATTGTTGGAGCAATTGAGACAGAAGGGCAATGTCCCTCTTTCAAAACAAATTGAAGAATTGATTGCGCAGCAGATAGAAGATCATGTGGCTTATCCTTTTAGCTATAGCGGAGAGTATCCTGTATCATACGACGATACGGTCGACAGAGGGATTTTTAAAGTCCAAGTTAATCCGGGTAGAGAGCCGGGCATTAGAGGAAAATTGGAACCCGGAAAACATGGTTGTTTCTTGTGTACTGAGAATATGCCAGTTAGAGAACGTGGAATAGCTTGGAATGCCAATTGGACAATGTATCCTAACCCTAATCCGTATGAAAATAATCACATCGTTTTAGTACGTAATACAACAGAAGACGAACATCCAATTCAGGTAGTTAACCGTAAATCATATCTTAATGCTGCCATGGACGTTATGTATAAGCTTGCAGTAGAAGAAGGCAGAGAAGATTTCAATCTTAGCTTTAATAGTATTGGGGCATCCGCTTCCTCTGGACATTTTCATTATCATCTATTCGAGGTAAGGCTTCCTATAGTAGATGTAAAAGATTTATTTACATATCCGGCTACAGTTATTTTAGTTGAAGGGGGTTACAGCGAGAAAGAAAGAATCGTAGATAAAGTCTGGTCGATAGTTAATATTTTGAATAGTAGTGCCATAGGATTTACTCCTTACAATATCTTGTTTAATATCAGGCAAGGAAAAATTAAGGTATTTATCTTTCCTAGAGCTGTACAAAATCCCGGTTCTGTTAATAAAGAACTCATCGGTATCAATTTCGGAATCTGTGAGATGTCAGGTATGGCTATAGTTTATGACCGCGATAAAACTACGGGTGAAGCTTTATTCCGACCTGACCCAGAAGACAAGGAAACGTTAATTCCTATAACAGAAGATTTATTTGAGAGATCCCTAAGAGTGGCAAGTCTTCCTGTAGGGCGTCTGCCAGCACCGCTTAATATAGCCAGACTTCCTGTAAATCTACCTTATGGCGAACGCAGGATACCAGATGAATTATTTACTGAAGCCCAGATTAATCAAATAGTCAACCTTATTAGAAGGAAGGAGATACCTTTAAGTATAGAAATTTTAGATGAAGCATCTCTATATGAGGTTAATCTTCGAGTCGAGAGAAATAAAGAAATGGTTATTTTAACACTATATCGTGGTCATAAAGAAGATATAAAGAGTTTGGAATTCAAAAGAATTGAAGAAAAAACACAGGATAAAAATAATTCTTATCCTCTCCCCGTGCCCGAAGAAGCTCATCCAGATTTTCATCGCGCAAAGCCAGGAGAGAAACCGACAGATGAACAAATAGAAGAAGACATAGAGAAAGCAGAAACCTTAAGAGACAGGACATACATAACTGAGGTCTTAAATGAAGCCATTGATATTACAGAAGGATTAGATCACCAGTTGGCGCGTATATTAGAAGAAATTCGGGATTCTATAGTAATTAGGGCTGGGCCTTTTACCTATATATATGGACTTTACCGTAGTGATATTCTTTATCTAGATGAATGGCTTTTTGAAGAAAATAACCGCACAGAACTTCTCATTACTCTTTTTCATGAAGCACGCGTAAAACTCGGTATACACGATGATAAAGCCAATGAGGATTACGCGCAGTTCATGACAGAGGCTGTATATTATACCAGTTCATCACATCCAACTACTCGCCTTATAAAAGAACGAATCACTAGCCAATTAGAGAAAATGGCTAAAGAATTAAATGGAGAGCTCGATAAATCTCCATATAAAGATATCTTGTTAGCTAGCGAGAAACTTTTATCGCGGATTGCTAGTTATATCATAGCTAGCACAATCAATCCTCGGGGTAGAGTCCGAGTTTCTCCAGATGAACCACAAAAAGCAATCCAGAAGAAAGAAATAAGAATAGGAGTTTATCCTGTGGCTGCGGATCCTTTCCATTGGGCACACCTTTTAGGTGGCTTATACGCCATTGCGATGTATAAACTTGACAAGGTGATATATGTTATTGCAGGTCTTGATTCTCGTAAACCTAGATTGGGGATTACTCAACATCATCGCCATATTATGGGTAAACAGATTATTGAGATATTTGCGCCGCTATTTGATTACTCGGGAGTTGCTTTGGATTCTATAGATGAAGGCGAGGAAAACGTATTTAAAATCTTAGGATATAATCCCAGACAAGAAATCGATGCTTACTATATAGTAGGAGCAGATCATTACCATCGTTATAATCCTAAAGGAGAGCCTGATACTATACAGAAGTTGGAAGATAAGAGGGAAAGAGAAATTCACGGTTTCGGTAGACATATACATAAAATCTCGGCTATATTTATTGAGCGCGGTAAGAGAGGTCATATTGTAGAGACACCTTTAACTGTAAAGTTTATTCCTCAATTTGCTTTTGACGCCTCTTCTACAATGATACGGGATGCATTTCAGGGTAAGCGTCCAAAGACTAGCTTAGCAATTTTACCTTACTTGGCTTATGAATATACAGTTGAACATAACCTGTATGAGATGTCTTTATCTGATGAATCCAATCCCTATTCTCTTCCCGGCACCGACCTCCCCGAAGGACCAGGCACAGCGCCGGCAAATAGTAATGATTTCAGGAGGGATATTTTAGAGATAGATAAGGCAATAAGAGAAGCAAAAGGTGCAGAGGATGTTGAAAGAATAATTCTGGATTTAGCCGGTGTTGATAGTGCACGGAAATTTGAACTTAAGCGGCCGGTGCGGGTAGTAATTGCCGCAGCCGGTTTAGGTACAAGGATGAAGGATCAAACTTTACCCAAAGCACTACATCAAGTCATGGGTAGGCCGATATTATTCCATATTTTGGATACAGTCCGCTTCTTAGATGATAATCCGGTAATCATCGTGCATCCAGAAACAGGAGATGATATAAAACTAGCTATAAGCCGAGCTGGTTACCGTGCAGAATTCGTTACTCAACCTGAACCTAAAGGTGATGGCTATGCAGTGCTACAGGCAAAACAGGCATTAGGTGATTTTGAGGGTGACGTGATAGTTATCTGGGGTGATATGGCGGTATTAAACGCCAGGACAGTGTTTTATTCACTGATGTTGCACCAGGTATTAGAAGATACTTCTTTGACTATTGCCACCACTCTAAAAGCCAATCCTTACGCGCCGGTAATTGAAGATGAAAAAGGTTATGTAATTGGTAGCAAGAAGGGCCTGGCCTTAGACTTTGGTAAGGATGATGTAGGCGTATTCGTAGGAAATGCCAGAGATATTTTTGATGCTTTAGAAAACTTCCCACAGGATGCACAAGGTAATTACATTAATCCTTACAAAGGTTCTGAGAATAAGAAGGGCGAGATGAATTTTGTGCAGATTTCCGCAATACTTTCACAAAAGGGCAAGAAAGTTATTGCTCCGGCATTAGCGGATTTAAGAGAATTTCAGGGAGTAAATACCGAAGAAGAATTAATGATAGCGAATCAATATAGAAAAGATATTGAACAGGAAATAATTGCGCGTATCTTGAGTGCAGATACAGTAGAAGAAATAATCAATCTTCTTATTAACTCTACCATTACTCCCAGTATTATTGTAAGCGTTTCTATAAGACTGAATGAAATTGCTGGTCTGCAAGTAGATGAGAATAAAGAGAAGATTGTTTCTAATCTCAGCGATTTCTTTAACGGTGCAAAAGCCAAGCAGTTTGCAGAAATCAGAGTTGATGAATCATTGGTTCTTCCTATCTATAGCCATAACATAACCGAAAAGTGGCAGCTCAATTCTTATAAAGAAGATAGAATTCAAGCAGGAGTAGAATTTTATATTTATGGAATTAAGCTAGGAGAGGGAGCAATTGATATTGACTCCATTGCCGCAAGTATAAATACCTGCCATTTTAAGTCTTACTTTCCGAATCAAAAATTAGCAGAAGAAATGGTTGCTAGGATCTATCTACGTGCCTATGAATTAAGTCAGACTCTGGGATTAAATACTAGATTTGCCCACGCCTATTTCACGCTGAGCTTGATGGAAGAGAGAGAATCGGAGTATTGGTCAGGTGAAGTTTGGCAAAGTTTCTGGCAAGAGCGGCGTCATCAGTATGCAGTCTTTAGGCATTTTGGTCTAGAAGAGAGAACTTTAGAAGGCAAGAAGCACCTCGATGCTACTTATGGTAGATATTTCGACCACTCGATGGACCTTGAAGAATTAGTTAAGAGAGCACAGGATAATTGGATAACTTGGTTTTACAGACAAAGGATAACCGCGGTTTATGACCAACAGAGATGGGAGGCAATCGAAGGACAGTTAGATTGGCAGGAAATTGAGCAAACTAGACAAACAAACGACAGAGTAACGCAGATTAGCCTATACGAACAACTACTTGCTATTTTAGGCCAAGGGCATCCGAGATATGAAGAAATATTAGAGAGAATAAACGAACTTAGACCAAATACGGCTATGTCTGAAGAAGCCCAGAGGCAAGCAGAGGAAAAATTTGGTCATGACTTAGGGCAGAATTATCCGGCCTTGGCGCTTTATGAGTTATTGTTTGCGAAATTGTCAGAACAGGATAGAAAACACATCGAGCCAACGGTGAATATAAGAGTAAAGATTTCCGGAGTTGACTCCTTGGAATTTGTATATGAAAGCGAAGAAGGGCTTAATGAACAAGAAGAGGATATATTAAAACAGAGCATTAAGGAATGGTTAAAGACTTTACAGAATAAAAGACAGTCTTTACCCCAAGAAGTACCTGTGGTTATCTCTTATAAGTTTGGTTTCGCCACGAAGTTTAAATCAGGGCGCATATTAATTAATCGCTTCCTATTATATCCTTCTGTTGAAGACGATATAGAAAGAAGGAAACTTTTCTTAAATGGGCTAATCTATCATGAAGGTTATCATTTTCTTAATCCGAGAGATTCAGAATTCCAGGCGCTCTTAGATTTAATTAAATATTATCAGGACCATCAAGAAGTTCTCAGGGCTACAATTGAGACTTTGAATTCTTCTAATAACAATGGCATAGCTACCTCTCCAGATTGGCTTGATATACTTAAAGGAATTAAACCCTTTGTTTCTATTTCTGAGGGACAGAAAGGAGAACTAAGAGATTATCTTCGTTGCCAAGGTGTAGTTATTTTAGATATTGATAAAACCACTGCAGAGCGGGAGGAACTTTTAGATTTACCCATGCGTGATCTGATTTATAGGCTGGTTCGGGAAGGTATCAAGTTGATTATTAATACAGGTCAAGATATAGAAAAACAGGAAAAACGCGTTTTAGATGATCAATTGTTGGATAAGAAAGGGGAAGTAAAAAAAGATGATAAAAAAAGTAATAGACCACATAAAGTTATACCCAGGTCGCTAAGGGTAAACATCATTATTTACGCTAATGAAGGAACACAGAAATTTACTTATGATGCTAATGGAGAAAGGCAAGAAGATACAATTTACAAAAAGGAATTACCTCAGAAGGATAGAGTAAAAGAGATAATTACAGCCACGATAGAAGAAATAGAGAGAGTCGGTATTGGTCAGATTGTCTCTGCGGATGATAAAGATAGACTTAACATCAAAGCTGATGATTTCGACAATATTAATTCAGTAATTAAGAAATTAAAATTAGAAATTGAAGACCGCGGAACGCAGATAGCCTTTAAGTTTAGATTTAATGGTAAGGAGACGGAGAAAAGAAAGCTTATTGCCCGGATTATCTTACGAAGATTAATTGCACAAGGAGTTACTGGCGTAAGGTTTGTTATAGGTGGAGAGACAACCATTGGTTTTGTACATAAAGATGCAAATAAGAAAACAGCAGTTCGCGATGGCTTAGCGACTTTGGGTCTTTTGCCAGAGCAGGCAATCTACTTTGGGGATGAATTTGACGAAGACGGGAATGATTTACCTGTAATAGAGATTAACGGATTAAATGTTATTTCTGTATCCGCTCTTCCCAAGTCTACACCTAAAGGCGTTGTCTGGGGCGGTATAGGTCCTGAAGCAACCCGCACCATATTAGGATTTCTGCTTAAGGCAATAGAGAATTCTAAGAAACAAAAAGAAGATTATACGAGATCCATAATCAGTCTTTTGTGGGAAGATTTATCCCGACGCGTTAAAGGTGTATATTTCTTTAATTTAAATACACTTGCTCCTGGTAAGACAAATTTAAGCTCTGAAATTGCAGAGATGCTTAAGAATATGCTGGAGCAGGGAGTTCAGATGGTTTTTGTTGTTGAAGGTCCGATACGCGAGGAGTTTTCCAGACTTGCCAATATAATTTCTGATAAAACAACAGAAAATATAGTAATTTATAGCCACGGTGGTCAATATAAATATTTCTGTGATGGAAAAGGAAGTTATAATCGAGATTTTACCTATACGCCAAATAGCCAAGATTCGCTTAAAAAGACATTGGTGCAAGACAGATTATCTGAACTTCAACTTACACCTGAGCAAGCAATTTATTTTGGAGAGGCATTTATGGAAGGAGCAAGTGACCGGCCTCTTGTTGGGATTGGAGGACTTATACCCGTATCTACTCAGCCCTACTTCACAGGAGCTCCGGATGAGGTATTATTTATTGAGGGAGGAACAACTTCTATCAAGGAAATATTGAGGTATATAAACGGGCCTGAAGGATTAATGCCTCTTATGGGTAATTTCCCACCGCAAGGTCAAAAGCCTGTAATAGAGATGGTAAAGGATTATTGCCAGATAAAAGATGCGATAAGGGTACTTTCTGACAAAACTTTAAGACTGGCTAATCTTAAACATCTTAAACAAAAACTCTCCAGTTTGGTTGAAAGCAACAGCAGAAGGTATTTAGGAAATATAGTAGCTGCAGGAGTTCTTATACCTTTGGAGGAATTGATAAGAGATTTGGAGCAGGGAATTCCTATCAGTTCTGAGCGAATTTATGGTGTAAGAAAACAGTTGATTGAAGACTTAACTTTAGTAATCACAGACAAAACATTTTCGGATTTAATCTCAACATTTAATTTCAGTAGAGACTATCTAAATAATATGATAGATAGGATGACGAGAATTACTAAAATGGATTTGACCCAAGTTATCAAAAGTGGAACAAAGGCTAAAGATATAAATCCATTCCTTAAGGTATTTAGACAAAAAAAGCCTCGCACTTATCCTTGGAAAGAACCTGATGCTGTATTGTTGATGGGTGGAACGGGCGGGCACTTCTTAGTAGGAACACTACCCTTTGCTGAAATATTTGAGTTGGAAGAAAAAGGGTTTATGGTAACTTTGGGTATTTCTCCTCACGATGACGGAGGTTCCTCTTTCCGTGCCCAGAAAGACATCTATGATTTTGTAGGCTATATTCCTTCTCCCGGAGACACAATAAATATTATGTGTAAATTGATTTATCTTGCTAAATCCACTTTCTTAAGGTCAAGATTTGGAAACAAACAAGCAGGAACATTACGCGACAATTATCATACAATACTAAATTATATTGTCCATCTTTCAGAGAGTATAGATATAACACAAAGAAGACAAGGCGAATTAGCAATCTTTGAGGTAGCGGGGGTTTTCTATGAAGCAGTTTATAATGAACCTAAAGGTACCTTTGATTTCATTAATCTTGCTAATAAAGACGATAGAGAAGATTCTGATAAACAAGGTCATGTAATGGGTGTAATAGCAAAGCCTGCAACTGAAGAAATTGAGCCTTTTAGTTTAAATGGCTACAATTATCGTTTAAGAATTACTCCAGAAGGAAGAATCATTTTGATACCCGAACTTTCCTTGCAAGCAGATTGGCTTTTCTTTATAAATAGCGCCCTTCGTCTAGGAAAGCTTCTGGATGAAAGTTGCATAAAAGACGGGAAGCTTAAGATCAAAGATGGCAGCGTGGGTAATTTTATTCTTATCGCAAACCATATTGAATCTGGTGCATATAAGGTTGAGCAAGGAAGGACAGAAAATAAAGAAGAATTAATCAAGCGTAGAGTTGACCAAGGTAAGTATAGTCAAGCAATTATTAAATTAGCTGATACCCTTGGGATCAGCAATGGTTATGTAACTCTATCTACTTTTGACCCCGGCACGCTCTATATAAGGCTGGAAGAGCTGATAGTAAAGATAGGAAATAGCCCGAATGTCTTTAGAGGTATAAATAGAATTCATCCCGATCGTCAAGAATCAATAACGCTTAAGAAAGCAGACCAAGATGGAAGTGAGGTAAAGTTCGGGCAGGTTGACTCTAAAGGGAATGGAGAAATAACGTTACAAATAAACAACGATATCATAACGATACAAGAGAAATTTGGCGAGAGGATAACTTATCAGACAGGTTTGGGCGAAGAAAGTAGAACCGAAGTTATTCTATCTTTGAATTTAGAAAATGGGCTTTTACTAGGTCAAGGTGATATTAAGGCCAAGATAGAATACAAAGATCGCAAGGTTAACGTAATTTACGATCCCGATAAAGATGAATCAACACCTAAGTTTTTTGACTTGGATACCTATATTTTTATTAATTTAGGAGATAATCCAAAAGAGAAAGAAGAGCCTAAGCCTACAGGCAATGCAAGATTTATGGTCTATCAATACGGTGATGAATATAAAGTAAAAATTATTTTAGATACCACAGGACAAGGAACATCTATAAATATAGATGGGACTGACATTTTAATCAAAGGTAGGCTAGTTATCCGACAGACAAATATTACAGAGAGCTTGCATATGTCATCCATTAAGGAATTAGGATTCGTTGACCTTGTAAAAGAAGCCAGACAAATTCCGAACAAACAACTTGTTGAATTAATTGAGAAAGCCAAGGATATTGTGGCTATGGGGCCGGGAAGCCTTGCTACAAGCCTATTGCCAATTTTACTTATTCCTGAAGTAGTGGAAGCACTGATAAGAAGAAAGCAAAGAGGTTTGATTAACCTATTTATCGTTAACCCTTACCAAGATAATGAAACCGTAGGCTATTCAATGACAAAGATAATTAGTTTGGTGGAACAGGTAATAAATATGTATGTTACGACATACATGGCAGGTTACGAAGATAAGAAGTATCGTTTCGAGGATATATTTAGTGATGTTTTTATTAATCAGCCACCGAATCCAGACTTACTTAAGCTAGAGGGAGCTGAAGAAGGGGAAGTTAAGCGTGCCGAAGAGATTTTGAAATTAATGGATGAACTTGGTAATAAACCTGAGATAAAAGAAACAAAGAAAAGTGCCTTCTCAGACTTAGCCAAAAATTCAAGGGGAGTAATGAGAGTAACTAAAGAAGAAATTAGAGATTTGCAAGAAAGAGGCATTGATATCCACACGAGACCTTTAGTTACAATAGTTCAGAAGGAAACTAGACAAGCGGGTATGGCCGGTAAGAAACCTGGGGCAGGATATGATTCAAAGGCAGTAGCCCAGATAATGGATGAGGTTCGCTATAGTAAATTTAGGAAATCTCCTGAGTATTCAGCTATTTCTGATAAACTAGATAAGGATGAAGGGGCAATTGATGCCATGGTGGAAAGATTGATGATGCATGAACGTATTAGTTATTCTGAAGCCATACGCAGGATACGCGATCAAGTCATAGAAGGGTTTGAAGCAACAGGTATCCCCCAGCTTCTTATATTGGCGGATGCCAGTCATCTCCTTGTAAATGTAAGATATATCTTAGCGGAATTAGATGATATTAGTTACCCGTTGCATAAGGAACAAACTGAGGTTGCTTGTAGAGCTTTAACAGAATATTTAACAAAACATAGAGGTCGGTTGATTATCATTACCGGATTCAGTTTAGAGCAAATTCAAAAATGGGTTCTGAATCAATTACCCCAAGAATTATGGTATCGCATAATTGTTGCTCCATGTAGAGGCGTATTAGCTTATGGTTTTAACAGAGGAGGAAATCCAGTAGAATTATATGATTTGGGCAAGGATAAGATAAGGGAAATGAAAGAGATTGAACAAATTTTAGATGAGACCCACAACCTTTTTGAATTAAATAAACCCTTAATCAGTGTTGATACAAATGCGGTTCCTTATGATAAACGTCACGGCTATTATTTTTCCTTCCGAATGCATAATCGCAATCGACTTAACTTAGCCAAGGCAATAGATCTATTTGAGAGACTAGTTGATAACCCAGAAATAATGGAGGCCTTTAGCTTAGGAGGAATACAAGATAAAGATTCACGTATTGGGTATCTTTTAGATTTAAGTCATGTATTAGGTAGTAAATTTGACTTGCGCAATCTTGTAGGTCATTATTTAGAGAGAAGATTACGAGAATATATTGAGCAAGGACTAATTGGGATTAGTTATAAAATGACCGTAGGTGGCATTGATATATATTTTAAAGTTTCTCAAGAAAAAGTAATCAGAAAGATTTTTGATAATACCGAAGAATTTCGTAGAGATATTCCAAAAAAAGACATCGTAATTCTTGGCACGAAACAGAAAGAGATAGCGGAATTCTTGCCTGAGGCACACGGGTATTCCTTTGATGTTTTAAGACGTAGTGAGCTACCCGATAATGTAACAAAGTTTAGAGGTAGTTTTGGCGTTAGAGGTTTTATAGAATATTTAAAAGCGATTCTCGAAGTTTATAGATCGCCCAGAGTTGAAATAGGGGTACCCGAGAATGAAAAAGACCAACTGGTAGAAAACATATCAAATGCAATTCAAAATAAACTTAGGGAGTTTATCAAAAACATAGATTCAATTGACGGTCAAACAATTTTGTTTAAAGATAACAGTTGGATACAGATAAGGTCATCAGGTACTGAGCTACTGTTATTCTTAATATTCGAGGCAGATTCTCAATTACGATTAGTAGAACTTATGGAGCAAGTAATCGATATCTTAGAGAATAATTTTAAAAATATAAATATAGATAGATTAAAAGAAGAATGTGTTGTGCAGAAGAATATAATTTCTAGAAGCGCCCTAAATCTAGAACAGCCTAACGCCTATCCTCTTCCTACGCCTGAAGAAACCCGAGGGCAAATTACAGATGATACCGATTTCCGCGAAGGGCCAGGTGCAGCGCTGGCAAATAGTAGGGATTTTGGTAGAGATAGATCTACCGAATCTATTGACTTCTTCATAGCTCAGTGTGGGACTGGTCTAGATTTGGAGCGGATTAAGCAGATTTTAGATATAGTAGCCAGCCCGAAGATGCGTTTTGTCTCTCCAACGCCAGCTGAAATAACACGTAGTCGAGTGAAAGTGGATTTAAGGAAGCGCAGCGATCAAGAAGAACTTGCCCTTATCTCAAGAATTTTAGTGAGTGGTTGCGAAAATCCGTATCACTCTGAACCCATTAAGAATTACATTGAAAAATTGGCCAAGAGACATAATACATCAGTTAGGTTTAAGATTGCCTGGCGTTTAGCCCAATCGAAGTTATATGCGCAATCTATTAATCAAAAGATAAAAGTGGCAGTGGTTTTTGCGGTGCATAATGTTTGCAGAATAAGAATGCAGAGTCAGGAAGAAAATCCCGATGGTGAAGATGCCTTACGCGTGAAAATAAAACAACTGCAAGATTTATTTGGAGATAACCCCAATATTGGCTGCCAGATGATTATTATAGATGATGGCAGTCAAGATCGCCCAACCCCGAGTGGCAGATTTGCCGAAGAGATATTAAAGAGAGACTACCCTGATTTATACGCCTCTGGTAGAGTTCAGGTTAAATATCTACAGCAGGCAATTGAAGAGAATTTAGTCAAACCTCAAAGCGAAAAGAATCCTGTGTTAAGAGATATGTTGAGTGCTAATGATAGTAAGAAAGGCGGCTCAATTCTTTATGGGATGAGTGAAGCAATGAAGCAGGGCGCAGATTATGTAATCTATACGGATACAGACACATCCAGCCATTTAGGATTAGTTGGATTAATCTTAAGATATTTGAGAGAAGAAGATTATGAAGTGGCTTTTGGCTCAAGAGCAATGCAGGATTCCATTGTTTTAAATAGGCCATTAGCCAGAATCATTCAATCTTGGCAGGATACAGTGTTATTTAACTGGTTTGTTATAAGGCCTTTTATGCCTTGGATTAGAGAATTACGCGATACCCAGAATGGCTTTAAGGGATTCCGTCGCGATGTGCTGCTAAAGATTTTACCTTTCTGCAGAGAAAAAGGACTTATATTTGATGTAGAATTATTGTTACTGGCTAAAATTGCAGGAGCTAAAATCAAAGAATTTGGTATGCCTTGGATAGATACTCCTGGGGTTACTTCAGTCAAGATTACCGATGGCATAAAAATGGCCAAGCAGGTTAAGAAAATGGCCAAGATGTATAGGAGCGGAGCTTTTGATATTATCCACGATAGAAAAGGAAACTCCGCTACCTATCCTCTCCCTGTACCTAAAGAAGCCCAAAAACAGGCTGAGGGATTAGCCCAGAAACTCAATATTACAAATGGTATCTTTGCTGATATCAGGGCGACAGGATTTACTTTACAGATCCCAGAAGGTCTACCTGAAGAAATCAGCGGATTCTTAGATGCAATAAAGAATAGATTAACCCAGTTAGAGCAACTCTTAGGTCGCGCCCCACCTGAACTTACCAACTGGAGACTTATTATTACTACTAATCTTTCTCTTACTCAAGGTAATGTTGCTGCCTGTGATATTGATTTCAAAACTGTCTATATCCATCCCTATTTCTTTAACATATCAGAAGAGGACCTTAAGAAAGAAAATCTCACCCTGGAACAACTCCAACTCAAAATTCCCTACCACGAACTCATCAGCCACCTTACCAAAGGCATAACTGATGAAGCTGAGGCGATAAGAGATACGCAAGAGAACCAAAGTCACACTCAAAGAAGACTTAAAATCCTGCAGGTCTGTCCTTTGGTGGTCTCTACGCCACCTAAGACTTACGGTGGAATAGAGGCGGTAGCGGCTGCCTTGATTGAAAATCTAGTAGCTTTGGGTCATGAAGTAGTGGTGGTTGCTCCAGGTGAGGGTAGAAGTCGATTACCCAAAGGCGTAAGGCTTATCCCTGTTTGTGAAGAACCGCTCTGGGATATGGCCAAGCGCATTAGCGAAGAACAAAATAGAGACTACCAGACAGTCTTAGATAAACTTTGTGCTGAATATTATCCTAAGTTAATTGAATTAGTAAAAGACTTAGTAGAAAATGAAGACTTTGATGTAATCCATAATCATGTGCTTTCAGAGCCGGTGATTGCTTTAAGTAGATACTTTAAAGAAAGACTTGAGTCTAGAGCTCCGGTTATGATTACTACTAACCATGGTGGTATTGGTCCAGCAGACTTTAAGGCCTGGCGAGTATACGGTAGAGAAGATAATAACTACTTTGCGGCTATTTCAGAAGACCAGCAACATGGTGTCCGCAATCCCCAGAAGCGCAACTGGAGGAAGATCTTAAAAGACCGAGTTCTTCCACTTAGCTTTGTTGGCATTGGTGAGCCTCGCGGCGTAGTTTATAATGGAGTGGAAGTTAGTCCTGATATGCTTAGCCTGAGACCAGATACAGAGAAAAGATACGCAGCAGTAATCGGTCGATGCGATAGAGGAAAAGGTATTTTAGAAGCAGTTCTGGCTATGGGAGAGTATTGGTCAAGATGTGATGCAGAAGGAATTAAACCTGTAATCCAGCAGTTAAGATTAGCGGTAACTATGGATCCTCAGCATATAGGAGGAGATAACAGACCGTATGCCGAGGAAACTCTTAAGAAGATAGATGAAATTAATGCCAGATACCCACAAGAAGAACGGATTATATTTGCGGGTAAACAAGGTATGGTTACCCCAGAAGAAAAAATTGAACTCTTCAAAGGTGCTACCGTAGCTTTGTTCCTTAATCAATGGCGCGAGCCATTTGGCCTGATGCTCTTTGAGGCCTTACGCTGTGGCACTCCGGTTATCTATACGGATTGGGGTTCTCTACCTGAACTCTTAAGGCCAGAGTTTCCTAAGTTTATGGTCAAGCATCAAAGAAGAAAGGTTATCCCTCAGGCTGTCAAGGCCATTGAGATGATTGCTAATCTAAGCGAAGAAGAGGAGCGCGCTTTACGTCTTAGGTGCTATGAACACGCCCAGAAGTTCACCAACCGCATCATGACTGAAAGGTATCTTGAAGCCTATTATTGGATGTTAGAAGAGAAGACTAGACAGGAAAGATCTCAGGCCAGCAAAGAGGGAAGTCAAGAGGAAAATATAACTAATGATCCGGGTAAAGAAGGTTCCATCGAAGAATTATTTAGAGATGAGTCTGGAAATTATCGTATTCCTATCAATAAGAGATTTCTAGCTGATTATAAAATAGACTGGTATATCAATAGGCTCCGTAAAGGAGCAACTGCAGGTGTAAGAGGCAATATTGATATTTTAGATTTTGCGAAGGGAAATTTGAATATTGGCGTTGTATTATTCTTAGCACAAGCTTACGCAGACTATATAAAAGCGAATTTTATGCCCGAGCAGCGAGAGGTATTTGTGGGATTTGATGTAAGGTATCATTCTCAAGATTTTGGTAAAGCAATTAGCCGCGTTCTTTCTGGCAATGGAATTAAAGTTTTTATCAATAAAGATAATAATCCCACACCAACCCCTGTAATTTCCTTCGCCTGTTGGTTACACAAATTAGCAGGCGCTGTAGATATAACTAGCAGTCACAATCCTTCAGATCAAAATGGGGTTAAGACAGCGATGTGGTATGGTGCCCAAGATACAGATGATGTTTCTGAAAAGATTCTTCAACACTTAGAAAATCTTTATAACAAAGGTAAAGGTAGAGGAGAGATTCTTATTGCTTCTTGGGTAAATAATCCATTAATAAATGAGAAAGATGTTTTAGAAGACCATTATAATCATTGTATAAGTAAGTTTTTTGAGTCTCGAGATATTCAACGCATCCAAAGAGCAATGAAAAAGGGATGGAGGTTTATTATTGATGGCTTAGGGGGCACAGGCGGCAAGACAATGTGTTATTTCTTAAATAGGATGTTTACAGATTTTAATTGGGGGCAAAGCATAGAGATAATTAATGAAGAATACGACCCTGATTTATTAAATATTAAGCCACAACCAGATCCAGGACAACCCTACGCTCTTATGCAATCACGATTAATACCCATTATGATACAAAAAGGAGTAAATTTTGGTGCCGCAGGTGACGCAGATTGGGATCGTATTGGCACGGCCATAATAGTGGATGAAAAGCGGGCGATTTTAACTAGGAAGTATGGTTTATATGCATCTGATGTTTCAGAGATTGAAAATATTCCTCCAGAGATAGATGTAATCAGGCCCACTGCTAATCAGCTGTTTACCCTTATTTCTGAATATCAGATTCGTCAATTTATTAAACACAAATACGGTGAGAAATACCTAAAAAATAATGCAGTTTTAGAAGAAGCTATACGTAAAAAGGAAATCGATTTATCTAATCTTTATCTTATTACTACATTTCCTTCTTCTTTGATTCTTGAGCAATTAGCCAATTATTATGGGGTAAATATCCTTTATGTTCCTGTTGGTTTTAAATATTTAGCGAGAATGATGTATAGACTAGAACAAAGAGCAGAGAGAGACTCTTCTTTTAAGCCAATAGTAATAATGATGCAGGAAGAATCTGGTGGTGCAATACCTGGTTGGTTAGGCGGTCTTGATGAGGATAATTCTTTAGGCCCGAAAGATAAAGATACGGCTATCCTTATGCTTTTATTGATGCAAATGAGTGCAGAATTGTATTTAGAAGGTAAAGATATAATAGATGCTTATATAGAGATGATAAAGAGATTAAATGCCTTAGATTATTTCGAGAATAGGCCCGTAGAAATGCCTGGTGAGACAGATGAGGAGAGAGATAGGGCAAGAGATGGATCTGCAAAGATGGCTGATGAATTAGAGTTACCTGATAATGCCTCTTTAATTGCTCAGCTTTTTGGAGATAGTTTAAGCGAGCGGCCTTCAGAGACAATATTACTTTCTAATTTCTGGTTGTTCCAAAAAGTTGGCCTCGATGGCAAGATTGCTTGGAAGAGAGTTTACAAGAAAGAAGGAGAGAAGCTTCCTGCAGAGATAGAAGGCGAATGGCAAGACATAGCCGTTGAGGTGCAAAGGTGTTATTTAGAAAGTGGTAGATATTTTGAGGTTTTTCATGCAGGGGAAGGTCCAAAGATTACTTTGTACGATAAGGAAGGTAACATTCTTGCCTGGTTTATTATAAGACCCTCTGGAACAGAGGTAGGTACAATTCGTGTATATATTGAGATTGTTGAGCGAAATTTTGATCGGCCAAATCCTCATAACCTATTTGAAATTATAAAACCGTTCTTAAAGTATTTAAGAATGGATGTAGAATTGCCCGAACTTAAAAAAATATTAGGTCAGAAATATCCATCTGGAATTAATCTGGTAGAACGAAAGTTTACAAGAACAAAGGCGCGTTTACAATTAAGCCATAAACACTGGCAAGATTTCTTTACCTGTCTTAAAGAAGATTTAAGTTTAGCGCCTGAGCAAATCGAAAGATTAAAATTAAGATGCATAATTCCTGATAGATTTATCGATGATTTCTTAGCGTGTATGTCTATTGAACATGTAGAAGCAGACACAGTACCTACAAGTAGAATTTATGAACACATTATAGAAAATTTTGGATTGGTCCAGAAATATATTACTCAAAAAGAAGATGATAGAAAAGTAGTTGCTTCTATAAAGAATCCTGCGGATATAGATTATACAGAGTTTATTTTCGTAGCTAAAAATGAAAGAGGTTTATTAGAATATCTTAGTTCTATTATTCGTGATGTAGGAGGTGATATTCGCCAATATTATGGATTCCTCTTTACTCCCGACGGTGAAGAATTAGCAATCGTAATCTTTGAGGTTCAAGATGTCTCTCGTAAAGATGCATTTACAGAGCAGGCTATCAAAGATATCAAAACAAAGTTTACGGATATTGAGTTTATAGATACAGAAACCCTATTAAATGATTGTAATAGATTTACCAAGCTCTCTTCGCTTATAAAAGAAATAGAGGATATCAACTTACGTCGTGCCCTTACCCTTTATCTTATAAAAGAAACAGAACAAGATTTGGTCTTGGATGTTTATCAATTACAGGTTCTATTTAACCAAATTGCCCAGGAATTAGGTAGAGAATATAATCTTAATCCGGAAGAGATTGCAAAATTATCTTCAGAATTGGCCAATATTATTTACCCACATTGGGGGAGAGTGTTAACTAATTTTCTCCCTGAAGGTCCAGGCACGCCTCTAGCATATGGCAGTGATTTCGCAGGTGAAGAGGAAGCAGAGCAAGAATTAGGCGGCTTTTCTCAGCCTGTTTCATCAAGTAGACGCGCGAGTCAACGGGTCTGTGTATTTGATTATGACGGAACGCTTGCTGTTAGGAACCAGCCACTTGAGCCTTATGCAAGGAGACTGCTTGTGCGTTTAATGCTGCATGGTTGTCGCATGGTAATACTTACTGCAAAATCACGGGAAGAGATGGAAAAGAAGCATATTGATATTCTGGAACAATTACAAGCCGAATTAGTAGGCGAAGCGATTGATAAAGGTAGACGCAATGCGGTGCGCTATGCTAATCGCATACTCCAGCAGCACCTTGAAGCCTACTTCGATCATGCTGCAACCCGTTATATCCCCAAAAACGGTCGCTGGGTCATTGATGATGAATTTAGCATCGGTATTGTACCTACTGATTTAGAGCGTATCTATGAGCTCATTAGGGACAAATTTGTTCAACCAGAGAGCATGTTTAATTCTTATGGCGATACAATACAAAAAGAGCGGCGAATTACCAAATTGCAATTTAGACCGTTTGGTGAACGACCTACACCATATGCAGAGCGTCAGGCCATTGCCGATAGCCTTACAGATTTGTCCCGTCAGAAAGGAATTCCCATAAGAGGGTCTGTTGGTGGCAGCACATCAATAGATATCGTTCCAGTTTTGGTAGGGCCTACAGGCGAGTTTAGGGATATTCGTAAGTCACGTGGGATAATGGATCTCATTGAACGAGGTTTCAAGCACCTGGCCTATTTGGGAGATGAGCGTTACGGCGGAGACAAGGCAATTTTTGAAATGGAGACTCCTAAGGGAGTTTTGTTCCGTAAGATTTCTGTGGATCTGAAATTCCCTTCAGGTGGAAAAGATTCTGCGGGGGTGGAATTGTTGGGCGGCGGACCTAAAGGGACGGTTACTTTCTTACAGAGGGAGCTTGGAGAAATAAACGATGCCCCCAACACCTATCCTCTGGCTGTGCCTGTACAAGTCCAAAGGCAGGCAGAGCAAACATATGGCAAGAATAGAAATTTAACTGACATTGAAGTAGAAGGCTTTGATTTACAGCATACTGAAAGTTTCCTTGATAACCACTACGAAGCCCTAAAACAAAAATTAGAGCAGCTAGAGCAGCTATTTGCGAGGGCACCACCTGAGTTATCCAAATGGAGATTAGTCATTACCACCAACCTAAGACTCTCCCAAGGTCAAGTCGCTGCAGTTAATTTAGGCCGAAAGATATCTAGAGCCTATCCTGAAAACACCGTCTTCATCCATCCTTATTTCTTTACCTTACCACCAATAATCCAACAAGATATCCTGCGCCATGAATTTGGCCACCTTTTAGGTTTAGATGAACAAGGTGCCCGCCAGGTAAGTTATAAGCATTTTGAATCTCACAGAGAAGAACTGATTGACTTTTTAAAGATAACTATACGTCTTGGAATTAAATTAGAAAAAGATTATAGAAGAGAATTGGAAAACTTATTTAAGATAGAAGGGTATGTAAGTTATGTAGCATCGAAACTATACTTCTTATTAATGAGACTTCAAACATTATTCAGAGGAAGCTCGATGCAACGCTTATTAAATATATTGCTACAAAATGGTTTATCTCTCAAAGAAGCAGAGGCCATAATCACCGGAACTAAAGACCCATTTAGTTATATTAATTATTATTCTTTAGATCAAAGTATTTATTTACTTAAAGGAATTATTTCTAATCTTCATGGAAAAGTACTTTTGGCTATTCAGGGAGGTATGCATACAGGTAAAACCACACTTGCAAATAGGCTAAAAGAAAATGGAGAATTAGGTTTAAAGGCTGAGGAGATCGAGAGCATTCATGAAGACAATTATACCCCTGATTATTATACGTATGATTTTGATGCGATGACAAACCAAATAAAGGGAATTCTTAATAGTAAGAGCACCAGACTCATTATATATGATGGGCACGAATTTGATACAAGTGTTGAACCGAGAATAAGAAAAGATCTTATAGATATCTTCGTTATAAAGATAAGATTAAATAATATTAAAGATAGAAGAGATGGTATTCTGACAAAAGACGGTCGTTTTATAAGGCCATTTACATATAGCGATTCCGAGAGAACAGAGAAAGTCAAAAAGGTTGGAAGATATGTATTATTTGAACAGTTACCGTCCAGCGTCACTTCCTTTATCAGAGGCATAAGAGCTGAAGATGAGGCGATGAGGGATACTGAGGAAGTAGAGGAAAAAAGATGGTGTGAGGAACCGGAGAACAAAGGATTATCACAAAAGAAGGTATATCGAATTATACATCAGCCTATAGGTGAAGTTTTGCCTGAATTAAGCGTAAGTTTTGTGATCAGGGATTTAAGTAAAATCTCTTTGAGGAATATTACAAAAGAGCCCCCGCGTTCCTTTGTGGGTGAGACGGGAAGGCTTGATGTTGGTTATGACACAGATATGCGCAGTATTTATATAAATGCAAGAGGTAGTGATACAAAGAGGGTAGGGCGTGGGTTCGATTCATTTAGGATTCTTATAAGATTAAATGATGAATATGGTATAGAAAACATATCGTTGTTCCCTGGCTATTTAAGAGGGCTTAGCCGCTCAATGCTTTCTATAATTTTTGCAGATTCAGGCTTTGATAAAGCTTATCCCTTACTTGTTAAGGCGATAAGAGAACAACACGTGTTTCCGCAAACTTCAGAAACCCTGAGGAGACAAGAAGAGATTGCGTACGGAAAGATGACTATTGCCGAATATGGTAAAAGAGTAAATAATTTAGATGTGGATGAGGATTTATTAGAGAAAATTGTTTCCCTTAAATATTCCAAGAGTCAAGAAATTAGAAGAAAAGCAGTTAAATTCTTAAATTATCTTAAAGATAAAGGTGTGCTTTCTGGAGAAAGGCTAAGTCAATTAGAAGAGGAGTTCTTTAGAGAAGACATCAAGGAAGACTTAATATTTATTGAGCGCGTATTAAAGAATAACTGGATTTTTGTACAAGATACCTTTAATAATCTCTTTGGCAGGAGGTTAGAAAAAGAAGATTTTATTGGTTCAGAAGTCAAGGTTAGTTATTTTGCTCACGGCTCTAATAAGCAGATATATGTTGTAGAATGGCAATTGGCTTCGGGAGAAAGATTTGAATTTGCAGTCTCTGCAATCAGAGATGCCCAACTTCAACAGGGAGATTTCGATCGCGACACCATAGATTTGGCAGGTGATAATTGGCAGAATATATCTAAGAGAAATATAGAAGAAGTTGCCAAGTTAGGAGCAGCGGCGTGGGTGGATGATTGGCGATACAGAGATATTACCTTAGATAGAGGTTGGGATTCAGATGTTTTATTTGTCTTTACTAATGATATTTTGTTAGTTTCAAGAGAATTTGTAGAAGGCGTTGCTTTAAATATAATACTTTCTAGCGACTTGCCAAATAGAGAAAAAGAAGAAGCCATACGAGCAGTTTTGGTCACATATATAAACCTTTGGCTTAAGACAAAAGATAGCCAGGGCAGGGGCATTTTTGTTACCACTCCCCGTGCTGAGGATATCGTGGTTGCAAAGGATGAGAGCGGAAGATATAAAGCAAAAGTAGTAGATTTAGATACCTTAAGAAGTGGGTTTACTTGGGAAGAAGCATTAAAGTTAATCTCTGGTTATAGTTATTATACTCAAGAGTTAATTAAAGAAGTTTCCGCATCTCTTGGAGTTACTCCTAAGCAAGAAACTCCAAAACAAGACACTAATGCTACCACTGACTTTGTTGATGGTGATGGTCCAGGCACACCGCTTTCTGAGCCTGTTCGTTCGCCTAACACCGATCCTCTCCCAGGATCTGAGGGAGCGCAAAGACAATCAGAAGAAGAGGCTATCTCGGCCCAGGCAGAAGAGATGGTCTTTAGCCAGATTATGCGCACAGCGAGCACCTCTGGCCTAGAAGAACTGCTCTCCTCTTTAGACATGCATACTCTCGAGAGACTCCAAGAGAGACTATACCAAGAGATGCTAAAGGCACAAAAGATAACAACAGGAGGAGACGCAGAGGGAGATGAGTGGTCATCTGACCCAACTATTATCTATCAACTAAAATTAGCGATTATCCAGCCATTTGTTGCTACAGTGTCGCTATTACAATCCGTTGCCTCTACAATAGACCAGACTAAAAAGGCCCAAGAGATAATTCTAGAAGATGTTCCCAGCCTCAGAGACCTCGGGGATAATTATAAAGACCCCTACGAGATTGTTAAACGCTACTTGGAGAGTTTTGACATTGCCAGCTTAGAGTTGACCCAGCACTCATTTGCCGATGGAGAGATTTTGCAGTTCCATTATAAATTAGGCAATAAAGAATATATCGCGGTATTTAAGCCCTATCATAAATATGCCCAATCCTTATTAGTTATGCCTAAGATTAATCTGGCAGTCAACGGCTACGGTACCATCGGCTCTAAAGTTGCCAAGGCAGCTTTAAAGGCGGGCTTTAATCTGGTAGCAGTAACTAAAGGAAAGCCCGATGAGATGAGTCGTCACGCCATACAACTAGGCCTTCCGCTCTATGCCCATTCATCAGAAGGTTTAGAAGCCCATCAGGAAGCAAAACTTGCTATTAGAGGTACTTTAAAGGAGCTCTTAGATCAAGGAAAAGTGGATGTGGTTATTGATTGCTCACCCGGTAAGTCTGGGCAAAAGAATAAAGAGGACTTATACAAAAATTATCCTAACCTCGTTGTTATCTATCAAGGTGGTGAAAAAGAAAAGACAGTAGACAAGTCATTCTCTGCCTCACCAGCAATATTTGAGGAATATCCTAATCTACATCACATTCGCGTAGTAAGTTGTAACACCACAGGCATGGCTCGGATATTTACTCCTCTACTTAGGGACTATTCTGAAGGATTAACCATTGATAACATGGCCACAAGAAGGACTATTGATCCCAGAGATTCTAAGGGCGGGACTGTTGATGCGATAACACTGAAAACTAATTATCATCATGGGCCAGATCTTTTGACCGTCTTGCCTTCAGAGTTGCAAGGCAAGATCCTTGGTCTCAACACTGATGCTCAGGAAGTTCCTATCACTCACTTCCATCTCCATGTAGCTACAGTTCGGGCTGAAGGAATAACTCCTGAAGTTGTTCAGGGTATTCTGCTTAAGGAATCCCGTATTGCCGTGGTAGAGTTCCCCGGTGATTTTACTACTGCTACACTATTTGAGATATGTCGTGAAGTGTCTCCTGAGGGCCATCCCTTCCTGATTGTTGCCCAGGTAGGTGATTCTGCAATTCATGGGGACATAAAGATTGCCTATGCTGTGCCTCAAGAGTCTGATGTTATTCCGGATAACATTAACTGCCTGCATGCAGTGTTTGGCCTATTTGATAAAGATAACTCGATTAGAGTAGTTGATGAGATTTTAGAAATAGATAAGATAAAGCAAAGAATAGAGACAATGCTTCCATTAAAATCTAGAACTTCTCACTCCATCACCTCCCAGGCAATGTTTAAAGCAGCCCAAAGCTATCAGCATCTACCTCAGGTCGCCTCAGAATTTAAGAGGTTAGCTGAGGCCTTAAGAATCTTAGAGCAGTATCTTGCCAAACCCGGTAAGATTACCGGTCCTGCAGTAGTTGCCTATCGAGAAGATACGCAGGTCATCTGGAATCTCGCTGCAGAACAGATACACTCTATTCTGACAAAAAATAATTATGATGCTCAGGCTATTCAATTCCTCATTTCCCAAATCAAACTCCACGAATCCTATCCCACAGAAGAAGAGGCCATCTCAGCTCAGGCAGAAGAGATGGAAAGACGACAAAAAATCCAACAGGAGGTGGCAAAATGGTTAACACGTTTGAGTTACAGAATCTCAAGGTTACGCGAATTTTTCCGAGACAAGAAGGGATCTTTGTTTATGCGACGTATGATCACTGGACGTATCAATATAAGTTTCTTATCCAAAGCGATGGGGTTGTTAAGGGAGAAACGAGCAGAGGTCTGTGGCTGGAACTTGAGCCGGAGCTTAGCGCGTTTGTTCGGGAAAACGTCAAGGCCACCCTCAGAGAAAAAGCCTATCTCGTCTATGCCTAAGCAAGAGAAGGGGGCATCGTTATCTTCTCTTGCTTTGCGGCTATTATTCTTGGTAGCACTAACGGCTCTACCAGTTATTGTCGGCAATCTTATTGGCGATATTGATAGAAGCGTGATTTTTGCAGCTTCCTTTGCCGGATTCTATACAGCCCTTACCATAATTAATAATCGTAGATTCCCGCTAGGAAGAGTGCTTTCTCAAGGGAGAGTTTTTATTTATTTTAGAAAGAAAGCGCTTTCTACCGTTGCGTATACGATAATATCTTTGGTATGGCTTGGCTTTGGTTTACATTATTTAGTTTCTGGCGTGCATATCTTTTTCCCAATTTATCTTTTTGCCTGTTCAGGTATAAATTTATGGCTGGCGTATAAGCAAATAAGGAATAAAGATTCTAACGGCGCTGCCTCTCGTTTTAAGGTAACAAAGGCCATAGCTAAAGAGCGCTCTTTAGGTATTGCTTCAGGCAGAGTTAATTTAAAAGATAAAGAAGTCAATCTCAGTGGTCCAAATAAAGAGGCAGTTCAAAGAGCAAAGGATTTAATTAATGTCAATCTTCCTATTGTGCTGGGGATGCTGAAAGAATTAGAAAGACACGCACAATTCAAAGACCTATTCCACCGCATTGAGAATAATCCAATTGTTCCTTTGGAATTTAATTCTGATTTAAAGACAACTGGTGAGGTAAGAGATAATCAGCCACGTTACCACTGGAGACTCATCCGCGCTCCACCGTTCTTAGCGCAACTCACCCTCATTGAAGAAATCCTGCATTATTACCTACCTGGCCAAGATGATTTTGTGCACTCAGTAGTAGATGAATATATCATTACAGAAATCTACGCGCCCTTCCTTAAAGCAATTAATGAAGCTGAACAATTTGGCATTAAGCCAGAAGAGGGTTACTTAGCAAAACTCTCTTTTGCTAGAGGAATTTACTCCCGTCGAGACGCTAAGATTAATCCTTATTCTCCGCTTGCGGGAACACCTCAAGCCAGAGAAGCAGTCAGCCGAATCTTTACCCAACATATGACTGCGCAATCTGGTCTAAAGGTTTCTGCTGACAATATCTACATTGGCCCATCAAGCGAGGCATTATTATATCTCTTTATCCGGATGTTCTATGACATTACTGATGCCCAGTTTAGGTCTATACTAGGCAGAGATGCTATTGCCATAAGCAAATCTTTAATTGATAGATATGCTAAAGTAGCAAATCTCTTCTTAACGCCCGTCGTGATAAGCTATCTGGTCTATATAGATTCTACATCTACTAAAATCATCATCTTAGATGCAAAAGATTTAAGAGCAGTGCAAAAATCAACTTTAGCTACCTTCCTAAAGGATGCTTACGCTGGCAATACTGTAATTATCGTTGACGCTACCAGTTCACCCCAAGATGCAGCCTTAATTTTCCAAATCTTAAAAAAGAATCCGCAATATAAGAAAAATATAATTGTGCTCTTGGACTTGGCAAAATATTTTCACCTCAACGGTGTTAACCTAAGTGCCTTTGCCTTATTTAATAAAGATATTGAGATGGCCTACTTAGCTGCTGCAGGTGGTTCATTTGCTGCGCCCAACCAGGCCACCCAGGCAGGTATCGTTGAATTAGCCAATAACCTTTATCCCGAATCTAGTCTAACCGAAGGTCTGGGAGTAATTGCATCTCTACCATCTGCACCGGAGGAAAATAAGTCCGTCTTAAATGACTTGTTTCAAACTTTAGAGCCAGACCCGACCCTTTTCTTTAATATGTTCGTTTTCTTTGGAAAGGAAGGTGTGCCGGCAATATTTAAAGCTGCGTGGTTCTCATATTTACAAGAATTAGAAGAAGCTTTAGGTAGCAGTGGCAATGATTTAGTTGCTATCCTTGAGCAAGCAGTCCAAGAAACGGGTGTGCCTCGCCTGAAAGCAGCATTGGAAAAAGCAAATCGGCTGGGAATATTCAATCAACTTAAAGCAGCAATGGCAAAAAGAGTAGAAGAAATAGGCGAACTTGATGATAAGGCCTATTATCGTTTAGCTACTGAGCCTAATCAGGAAATCATCGAGTTATTAAAAAAAGCGATTGCCACTGAAGAAATAGATGAGGATGAGACAGTTCTGATTTTAGCTTTGGCTTATGTGGTTCCTATGCATGTGGGTGCGCCGGGTTATCCCATTCCGGAATTTGCCAGAGAAGCTATGGGAGATGCCAGTAAGACTCTTTGGTTGAATGCCGATGAAAGAGAAGAGATTAACCGTAATCTGCTTTCGGCTATGGCTAATTTTGCCAAGCAGGTATATAAGTTAGTGTTTAATCCGGATACTGATATTGCTTACAACTCTTATGGTTCAAAGACTGCTCTACAGGATTTAGTTCTGGCTATGCAGGTAGTTACGCGGAAGAAGGCAGTAGTATTTATTCCTACTCCTTGCTATGTGGGATATCTCTCTTGCCTGAAATCTATCGGGATTCCCGCAGAAAGAATTGTTTTATTCGAGGCGCAAAGTTCTATTAAGGGGACAGAATCTTATAAGTGTGTGCCTGAGATAGATGAGATAAAGGAACAGATAAGTAAACAGCCAGCAGAATATCAAAAGGTTCTGCTCTTGACTACTCCGGGAAATCCCACCAGCACTGTTATTCACCAAGAGCGAATGAAAGAAACCATCGGGCTGGCATTAGAGGAGGATATGTTCGTCATCCTGGATGTGGCTTATGCCAGCTTAATCTTTGGCGAAGGGCCGATTTTAAAGCGTCCAGTAGATTTATCCCGCATCGCAAAAGAATTATCTAAAGAAACAAATCTTAGCGAAGCAGAAATTAAATCGCATCTCTTTATCCTGCATACCCAGTCTAAAGAAGTCTGCGGCCCGGGTAATCGGCTGGGCGGTGTATTATCGGCAAATCAAACAGTGATTAGACGTCTTAAGGAACTGACTATCCTTGAGGCGGATTTAGTCAGCCAATATTTACAAGCAATGGTCTATGCTAACACAGCTGCCTATCAGGATTATGTTGCTGAGCACACCCGCCATTTACAGAAAAATGTAGGTATTATCTGTGATACTTTGGATGCTCTAGGCATTCCTTATGTAAAACCCGACGGCGGATTCTATATTCTCTTTGAAAGCTTAGAGAAACTTACTCCTTGGGCGTTTGGAAACACCACTTATGTCTCGGGAGAAGCTTTTTATGCTGGCACAAACCCGCGCTATACCCGCCTCTCTTATGCTGGCAGTTACGTTGAGATAGTTATGGCCATGGCCAGGATGCGGGTTTTTCTGAATAGTCCGGGACTTACGGAGTTAAGGCGTGTACCTCCAGGAATTATTGATAGAGGCAAGTTGAGAAAAGATGCAGGAGAGGATTCTTCTCTAAACGATAGGCTTTATTTGAATGAGCAAAATAGAGAAACACTACGGGATTTAGGATACGTTATTATGGATGAAACCGTGGGTTATTTGGCATCTTTAAATGATGAAAAGGTATATTGTGGTAAGACATTTGCAGAATTACAGGAAGACTTTGGGAGTTATGATGTACCAAAGGCTCCTGCTGATTTAGCGCAACTCTTAAAAGAAATTAGAATGATTATGCAATACAATATGCGCTTTAATAATAACTACATCGGTCATATGTTAACTACCCCTCAGGCTATTGCTGTTTTGGTAAATGTGTTGATTGACCACTTAAATTTAGATATGTCCACTGATGCTCCTGAGGTAGCCCGATATATCGAAGAACAAGTGATCCGATGGTTAACAGGAATAGTAGGTTATCAAGAAGAGGTTTTGTCTTCCGGGGAAAGGATTATCCCCGGAGGAACTATTACAAATGGTGGCACCATTGCTAATTTGACAGCGTTACTTATTGCTAGAAATAGAGCATTATCGATGATTGGTAAAGACGTATTTAACTCAGGATTGCTCAAAGGAATTGATAGAGGGTTAGTGGTATTTACTTCCAGTGAGGCACATTATTCCTTTGGAAAAATTGGTGGTTATCTGGGAATCGGCGCAAATAATATCATTGGCATTGAAGTCGATGATAGTTTAAGAATGAAACCAGAAGCTTTAGAAAGGGAGATTATCAGAGCGAAAGAACAAGGGAAAATTATTGTAGCAGTGGTAGCTACGGCTGCTACCACAGAGACAGGTAACATCGACCCTTTAAATGAAATAGCAGATATTGCCCAAAAAGAAGGTATCTGGTTCCATGTAGATGCTGCTTATGGCGGTCCGTTTGCTCTTACTAGAAGACACACAAAGTTGAAGAATGCTATGGGGGGTATGGCTAGAGCAGATTCAGTTACTATTGACCCGCATAAGATGCTATTTATTCCTTATAATTGCGGAACATTATTATTAAAGGATAGAAGAAATTTAGGCTTTATAAAGGACGCATCGGCAGTGAAATGTTCTGAAGATAATCTACCTGCTTCTAAAACAAGTATTCTTTATACCAGAAGATTTGATGCCCTTAAGGTATGGGCGGCTTTGAAATGGATGGGGTTAGATAATTTAGCTAAACTTATAGACCATACTGTAGATATGGCATTTTATCTATTTAACCTTTTTACACAAGACGAAGATTTTGAAACACTAAGCATTCCCGAAACAAATATATTTACTTTTCGCTATATCCCACGCGAATTAAGAAATAAACTTGAAATGGCATTAGAAAGAGATGATGTCGATTGTATAAATACAATTAATAGAAAAATAAATTATTTAAATGTCAAGATTCAGAAAGCCATGCAGAAAGAAGGTTGTTGTTGGGTAGCTTATACGGAAATGCCGCATTCTAAATATAGCCGTTATGCTAGAGGAGCAAAGAGTCCAAGCAGGACGATTAAAGCATTACGTATTGTGATAATGAATCCTTTTATTTCGGAGAATTCACTTTATGAGTGTTTCTTAAGTATAAGAAGAATTGCTAATAAAACAGCGCAAGCAAGCGCTAGGCAGTTAGGTTTAGAGAAAGCCAATCTTACCAGATTGCCGAAACAAGTTATACTGACAGATAGAGAAGACAAAGAAGCCAATTTTGACTTTAGAGATTATTTCTGTAATCCCGCTAATGAGGTTAGTATGCAGAATATTGGCAGGCAAATTATAGATATTATAACTAGATCTAAAGATGAAGAATGCTTATCATCAGATGATTTTGTAAAGACCTTTGGAGATTATAAAGCACCAAAGAATCCCTCAGATATCGATGAGGTATTGGGTGCTTTGGGCAGATTGTATAGGTCTTGTATAAACATATCTTCTCTGCATCCCCCCTTTATTACTTCTCTTGCTTCAGTAGTATATCAGGCGCTTAATCCCAATAATATCGCTTGGGAGGTTTCGCCTGCCTCTACGGTAATAGATAATAGACTTACCGAATGGCTAGCTAATATGGCAGGGTATAGAGAATATACGAGACTCGTAGGACCACAAAATGAGATAGTTAGGCCGGGCGGGATAATTACCAATGGCTTGACCATGTCTTTACTTACTATGCTTTTAGTAGCAAGGAATGTATGGCTACAAAAACAACTACAAAAGATAGATAAAAGAGGCAGAATAATTAGGAAAGGTAGAGATGCCACGGAAATAGGTTTAGTCAGAGCGGGCAATTTGTTGATTAGATTGTTAAAAGAACACAAACATTTCATTATCATTACTTCTCAATCACAGCTAGACTTAATAAAAGATATAGCGGGTATCATTGGTATCGGCGCAGAAAATGTAGTGGCGGTAGATGAATCTAAAGGAAACACAGAGCCAGATGCTTTAAATGATGCAATAAATAACATAAGAACAAGGAGAGGCAAAATAATAGCAACAAATATTTGTATAAATCAGCCTTTTAATGCACATGTTAACGGATTATTCAGGGAGTTAAGGACAGAGTATATTCATAGCCTTAAACATAGGACACACAGTTGGATTAATATTACCCTTACCGGTAGAGCAAGAGATATATTAAATAAAGATTCAAGAAATGCACGTAGGGTTGTTAGTATAATGAACGAAACAGAAGTAAAGTTAAAGAGCGAAGGAACTGCATATATTAAAGATGCTATGTCAGAATCTCCTCCTCTTTCATGTGTATTAGATCTGGGTGACTTATTTGCTATGCCTCACGGAATAGGTGTTGCCTTATTTAAAAAGCAACCTCTCCTTGAGCAATACCTTATACAATCAGCGCCATATGTAATCAAAGAGGAAGAAAAAACAGAAATAATAAATATCGGCGCCTATTCGGTTGAGGGTTCAAAGGGATTTCAGGCATTAGAGTTGTGGTTAACATTGATGTTCGCGGGTAGAGATGAATTGCTTTTGAATTATCAGGAGCTTTTTATGCCTGAACCCGATGAAAATTTTCCTTCTGAGACAATAGCAGTTAGCATTTCTTACGGTGTCGGCAAGTTAAAGGTTGATACTACTTCTGGATATAATGTGCAGGAGCAAAAGTTATTAGAAATGATTGAGACCATCTTTAATCAATGGTTTGCTATGTTAAACGAGACGCAAAGAGGAAAGATTATCGAATACATTAACCGCACCGGTGGCTTGCCCTTTAGATTGCGTGGTGATGCCGAAATGACGCACCAAGGTGAATTTGTAATTAAGAATAGAGAATTAGGTTATATTGGAATTATTGACTTGCATAGAGGTTTAGCCAACCGCATCAGCCAAGAGCACTTTTCTGAAAAGCTCCTCGATATTATAGGCCACGAAGGTTATCACTTGCTCTCCTTTATCGCCAGAGATTATCAGCCCATTCCTTTAGAAGAAAAACAGAACGAAGAAGCCGCCGCCATAAATTGGCAATATTTCTTATCCCAATTATTACCCGCTGAAGTTCTCTATCATGATGGTGAACTCAATGTAGCTCTATCTGAATGTCTTATCGAGCAGGCTGCTAAGATTTTGGGCAGACGTTTGAGAATCCATTTAGAAGCCAAGATTGTAGGTAGTATGCGTTATCTAAGGTCTGGCGCCAGAAAAGACATTGATGTTTTATTTATAATGCCTAAGGAAGACGAAGAAAAATTAGGGCCGCACGATAAATTCTTAATCCCCAGATTTTTTATTACAGAACTAGATAGACTTGTACGAAGTAGATGTAGAAATTGCGAAGTGTTACAGGGAATTCATAGAGACCGTGCTTATCTAACTGTGTCATTGTGTACAGGTCAGTTTGTTATTCTGGAGATTGATTTATTTCCTTTGTGGGAACAAGAAGAAGATGCTGTCTTTAATATTTTACGCCAGAGACTGGATGATGAGAGTCCTGAAAAGGCGCTTCAGGGCTATTTGGCAGCCGAATACTATCTTGGTGAAGATGCTGTTTACCGCCAGATGCTTAGCCGTTTCTCATCCATTAGTCCTGGTGATGAAGCAGGGTTTGAGGTATTTAGGAAAGATTCAGAAAGAATTAAGCGAGAGGATCTTGTGCGACAGCAGCTTGAAAACACTACCCCCGAAATAATAACACGTGTTGCTAGACGTTTAAGAGAACCTATTATAGGGCTGACCGATTCACTTTGCCTGGGGGCATTCGGTGGATTGTTGGCGTTGCCGTTTGTGGGGCATTTTGTCGGGCTCGACGGTGGGCTGATGAACGGGCTGAATATTTGGAGGTTATTGATTCAGCCATATACGATTGTTGTTGGTCTGGCGCTGGTGGTGTTAGTCGGTATCTTACGGCGTTGGTTACGGAATATGTCTGAGAAAACACTCATAGGTGAGCAAGGGTGGGAAAATATCTTTCCATTTAGACCTGTTATAAATTATGAAGATAAAATAGAGGATGTAGGTCTCAACGCATATATAGTAAGACAAGTAGCTTTGGTGACAGTGGAAGAGCTGAGAGATTATTATGAAGGTATATATAGAGAAGAGGTCATAAAAATATGGCGTGATAGCGATATTTCTGAAGTTGCAATCAGAAATAGTAGAAGACTAAATCGGTTGGTGGAAAATTATATTGATGGGTTATATTCCCGAGAAGAAATTGAAGAATACTTTATGCTCCCGAGGCGAACCGCGCTCTTAGGGCTATATTATACCGGCGGAATAGAAGAAATCGCCGATACCATAGAAGATATAATTCTTGAGCAGGAACCCCTTACAGCTGACGGCCCGTTAACAGAACAGGGTATTGATTCATCCTGCCCACCCAATCCCTTAGAGATACTAGACATAATAGCAAAACTGCTTCCTGGCGAGGGTGGTGGTCAGGCTATGTGGGCGACCGCTCCCATTTTTGCGCTGATGTTTGTGGGCAGCGTAGAGCTAGTCGGTATTGCCTCGCTCATAGCCCAAATAATAGTTGCAGGAATAATAGCCGCAGTAGTAATCAGAACGATAATAGATTTGATTAATGAGAAGATTAGAGAAAGTAAGGCTTCCCATGAGTTAGTCACGGAGACAGATTCTATTATCGATGGAGGCAAGGCGGCGAAAGCACTTACGCTCTTACCCAGTTTCAAAGATTATTGTGACTTATCCGCTAAGTACTTCTACGAACGCTCTGGTCCGATGCAAATTATGCACACATTTCCCCAGAGGGATCTTCCGAAATTATTCGGCTTGATGGTCGCAGAAGAAGTGTTGTTTTCTAGGTGGAAGTCCTTACGGGAATCCGGCAAACTTAAGAAAGGTGAACCTTTTTATATGTTAGAGTTTGGCGGCGTTACTGGTAAGTTGGCTTTTCATATCCTGGAGTATGTAAGAGAAAAGGCTGCCAAAGGAGAAGCTGACTGGCAGGAATTATGGCAGGTATTGCAGTATCGAATTGGAGAACGTTCCAGTGAATTGCGTAGAGAACAGGCCAGGATGAATCAGGAGTTTGATAATTTTAAATCCATTGAGACTGATGCCTGCAATATGAAAGATATATTCGAGGCACTCGATGAAGAACTGCAAGGCGCACCATTTAAAGGCATCATCTTTTCTAATGAGTTAATCGATGCCTTACCAGTGCAAAAGGTCAGAATTCATCCTGACGGCAGAGCCGAGGTTTCCTTAATCATTCCACGCGCAGAACTGGCGTTTGTCAGAGATGCTCTCTTACTTTCTGAAGATGAGGAAAAACAACTCTTAGAAACATCCCAGCAGATTGCCGGAATTGTTAGTCATCAAATTTATGAAGATGCAGTGTATCTCTCGCAAGAAATCCTCCTTCGCTTGGTAAGTAAAGTGTGGCAGGAGGAAGAGTCTAATCGTAACTTATGGTGGTGGCCGCCAAATTCATACCTTGACTTTAGCGAGCGCTATGTAGACGCAAGTTACTTCCCGGATGTTATGGAGTATCTTAAGCGCTATAGAGAGGAGATTGCTGAGGGGCTGCGTAGCCAAGTAGGTCCCTTCGAGATTTACGTCTATAACCACGCAGAGCAATATATACAGGCAGCGGCAAAAATTCTGAATAGAAATAGGCGAAACGCTGGTTTTGTAGTGACCATTGATTATGGCGGAACATGGCAGTATTTCCGAGACCACCCCGAAGTTTTTATACCTATTGTTAAATTTGATTTTCCCGGTAATACAGATAAGACTGTTTTAGTGAATTTTGATGTTTTGATTGCTGCAGGCAGGCGCGCGGGTTTGGAGGTTATACACTATGGGCCACAAGGCGATCTGGTCAATGATGATATCAGAAGAATTGCGAGAAGTTGGTTCCAAGACCGGCCATTAGAGGATTTTGCCCGCGCAGAAACCTTCCGTTTACTGATTCAAAAGCAGGCAGGAAGATCAGCCCTTAAGCCGCTACGCTGGTTCTCAAGCGCAGTGCGCAGACCGTCTCTACTAACCGTGGCTGGTAGTATGGCAGGTTTAGCAGGTGTAGCGGCTTATTTATTTGTGCTTTTGCGGAAAGCGTTTTCTCAGATGATGCGAGCGAAGTTCTATTGCGGAATTGGCCTTAATCTACTCGCGCAGATTCTTTGCCGTATCTTATTCCTTGGCGCTATTGTTCCCCATGAATTTGGTCACTGGCTTGCGGGGCCTTGGATTGGCAAGAGAAAAGAGTATGGCGTTGGACTCAAACATTTCGTTACTGCCATGCCGTGGAGAATCTTTCCGGGCGACAAAGCGAGTTGGGGATGGATAGCTAACTTAATTACAGGGGCGGTCTTTATGTGGTCTCCTTATTTTATTGCGCTAATTGTTACTTCGACCCCAATTCCGGACACTATGCCCTTGGAATATGGCAGGATTATGCTTGGCATACTCGGTTATTTCTGGTTTTCCAATTGGTTCGCAGCATTAGTGGATATGCTCCCAGAGAAAGGCGATTTACGGCGTAGCGGAAAACAGTTTAAAATTGGAGTAGGCCAGAAGATTACGGGTAATCCGATAATCGTTGAGCGCGTAGAACAATTAGAGGATACGCTTATTGCCGAAGCGAAAAAATTAGTACCGCCAGCTTGGAATACCGAGCTTGAGGCAGGTAGACTGAATGATGAGATTAAGATTTCTGATGACGCGACCGTAGTGCCGAAGTTTACCATTATGGAGTTTGAAGAAGGTAGGGTTCAGTTCCATCTTCAAGCCGAAAGCCAAGAAGGAAGGGGTGTATACGGCAGCGGTTTTGTTACCTTTAGCCGGCCTTCTGCAGCGAAGAAAGCGGAACGTAAGCCTGCGCTAGCACTAAGTCCTGGTCCAACGGATGATACTGGTGGCTCTGCGTTTGATCTCGAAAACCAAGGCCCTGCATATTTCCTGCAGCAGGCACAGGCCGCTATTGATACTGAGGGCTTGGGTGGAATTGCTTGTTACCTGGATCCTGAAGGTCCTGGAGAGAATACAGATTCAGTGCACCCCGAAGAGCCGTTAGCGGAGGATGAGCCGGAACTGAACAACCACCTGATCAGCCGGTTCTACGTGCTCGATAAGCGTACTGATAAGATGGTGGCTTTACGGCTGGCGCGGGCTGATGAATTAGACGCACAAGAACTAGAGCAAGCCGCGCAAAGTCTGCGTGCATGGCTGGATGTTGGTGAGGTGGTACTAAAAGGTTCACTGAATGAGCTGGCTGATGCATTAGAACATCCGCGCAACACTCAGTACCTGCGGCACAACTCACTCCTGGCGATTTCAGCTGAGGGGCGCGTTGAGGGTTATGTGCGTATCAGCGACAAATTTAGCAATAAGGAGATTAGTTACATTGAGATTGCACCGGATAATCGGCGGCGCGAGCGTTACCAGGGAGTTGGGAGAGAACTTATCGCTGCAGCTTTCTTGGCGATGATAGATTCGTTGCAAGGTGATATTGGTTTGAAAGACCCTGCGCGAGATGAACTTCTGAAGGCTCTTAAACGGATGGTAGGCCGTGAAGTATCCGGCGACGACACATCAATCAGCAAGGCGGAAGCTGAAGGCGCCATAGTACGGCAGCGAGAGTTAGTCAGAAAATTAATTGCATATGGGGACGTTCCCCAAGGGGACACCCTTGGTTCTTATAAGCCGGGCGAGAGCGGTCAAATTCCGCTTTGGTTGGCGGGGTTAGGTGGGTTAGTGGCAAGTGTGGGATTAGTTGTAACGGCTTTATTAGGATTTGAGATTTTGAATTTTGCGCTCCGTTGGGAAGATATTTTTGGGGATATCTACTCTACCTTCCGTGGCTGGTGGGGAGTAGATTCCGCTTCCCAGCGGGGCGTGATTATTTCAGGAATACTTTGCCTGGCTAGTCTTGCTTTCTACCGCGGTTCAAAAGAGAAAGAAATTGGCCACCAGTCCATTCAGAAAGCACTTGCTGATCCGCTAAGTACATATTACACAGTGACGTCCGCAGGGTCACTTGAGCGGGCTGCATACTTTGGTTCAGGAGCAGACCTGCTTCTATTTTTGTTCGCCACCAATGCGCTACACCTAGATTTTATCGATATCGCGCCTTTTAATCTTCCTAAAGAGCAAAAACAGCTCCTCAGTGCTGGTCTGCTGGATGAGGTTAGCGAGAGTATCCGAGACGGGTTTCTTGAGTCCTTCCCGCAATTGCCGTGGGCTACGGCGATGAACTATGGGATCAAGTTGCCGCTGCTAGTGGTGCTTGAGATAATGGGAATTAAGGAGCAGGACGTTAAGATTCGTAAGCTAAGCAAGAATATCCATGAATTGCGTTTTACTTGGCGGCATCCCAGTGATAGCGAAGCGAAGGAGCGTACTCTTCTGGTCTTCTCCAGAACCAATGCACTTACTCCTCGGCGCTATCCGCGCCTGTTGCGCCGTGAACTCAAGCAGGGTGTAGATGTTCTCGTACAGAAAAGGATGGAGTGGGGATCCTTAATGCAGGCAAGCAAGGCTGCGTATCGTGAGGTCGTCTTCACTTCACTAAGAGAAGGCGGCTGGTTCCTTTCAGATGAAGACGCAGAGCTCGACCAGGCTACAGCAGAGCGTTTCAATCTGGCATTTCATAGGCGGGAGGGGGAGGTCTTTAGCTATCTGATAAAAAAACAAGCAGAAAACCCAATCCAGAAACAGGAATTACCCCAGGTTTCTGGCGAGGGCGGCTCAAGTTCGGGTGTAGCGGCTTATAGTTCTGTTGTTTTGCGACAACTATGGCAGCAAGATGGCCAGATGAGCTTCTGGCAATATCTACGCAACAAGACGGTAAAGTGGGTTCTTCCTTTCTTGGTTATTCATTTTGTCGGTATCCTAATTGCTGCCTTATTGCTGCCTCTGGTGGCATGCAGTGAATCGAGTTGTAATATTTTATATCATTCACTGCCTTTCCTGCCAGGAGTAGCTATTACAAATGTTCTTCATTTACGTGAAACCTCTGAGATTCCTGCGGCGATTTTAGCTTTTGTTGCAGGATTAGTCCTTTTATTATTAAGTCATTCTCCCACTGTAATTGTGTCAGAATTAGGTCTGTTGCTAAGTAAATGGGAACAGCGATTAAAGAAAACATTTGAGGTATTTCTTCTATTTTTTGGAGGATTTACTATCTCCTTCTCCCTATCCAACCTTTTCATAAACCTATTGGCTCCACTACGGATTTTGGGAAATGATTACTTAATGATTACTAATCCTTTTATATTAAAATACTGGCTTGGAAAATCTGTAAGTGTAGGCTATGCCGCTAATATATTTGATTTTGTTCTAGTTTCACCGTGGTTATTACAGCTCTGGGCTATCGTAGTGTTTTCAATTCCGGTATTATTAATTACTATGTTAATAATCACATTGCGCAGAGCAATTAAGAAAGTATCTCTAGAGCCTATAGGTCTAAAGCACTCCAGCTACACTGAGCCTATAGGCGGGGACGACTCTGATAGTTCAGCGGATGGGACGGCGGATGAGTCCGGCGTGGGTAGCGGGTTTGGTCCGTATGACGACATCGGTGGTCCTGGGTCCGAGCAAAACCCGGCTTACTTCCTAGAACAGGAACTATCATATATCATTGATCATTTTGGGCCTGTTGCTTTCTACCGCGGTCCTAAGAAGGACGCAAGGCAAGAAACTCCTCGACAGCCGTTTGCTCACGAAGTGAGGCAGGAGCCTAAACTGGAAGTGCTTCCTGAGAAATTACCTAAGAACGATGAGGCGTTCGTACATGTGATGATTATTGCCACACTAATTCATGGAACAGATTCTGTTAAGCGGGCCTTAAAAAGGAGAAAGGCGGACCGGACGCGCTGGAGACAACTGCAGAGAAGTAAATTATTTGATACGTTAGCCGCACCCATAGAGGAGGAAGTTAGGCGCGTAGCAAGACAAAAAGGTATAAAGAGGGATCCGGCGTTGATGGAGTGGATAGCGCTTATTTATGATCTTAAGACTGAAGCTACCCCAAGCTCTGGCGGTATTACTGTTAAGCACCCAGCCCCGGAAAGTTTATCTTGGCAAGCTAGACAGATTATAAATTCAAGCTTTCAGTTAGAACGGACTATTCGCTATTATGGAGGGTTTAGTCAGGTACCTAAAACACAACGCGATATACATCTTTCACACATCAGAAGAGCAGCCCAGGAGCTCTTTGCCGTTTTAGAAGATAGAGCGTTTAGCGAGTTGATTTTTCTATTAGGCGAAAAAGGGGATTCGCGGTTGGTGAGCAGGGGATTTTCTATACAAGTGGAGGCTATTTTGGGTGCATTGAGTGCAGAACAGCTTATTCAGTTGGATAGTAAGATGCTGGGACGAATACAAGGCCCAATTGCCCATGTGCTAATTGATAAGCTGGAGGAAATTTCTTCACTTGAGCAGTTGAACAATCTACTTTGGCTCACCAGCAAGTCACAGTTTGGTTTGCAGGCCCTCATCCAAAAGCGTATAGGGACGATTCTTTTTATTACTCCCATAGCTGACTTATTGGAAGTTTTTGAAAAAGTAAGACAAGAGAAAGGGTGGCGGTACCAAAGCGGTAAGATAATCATCAACGAAGTACTCAAGCGTTCCATCGCACAGCTAACTAGTGGCGAACCTCTTGAACTAGCGGTGATTAGTAAGTTGAGCCATATGTTTCATCTGGAACATAGACCTGGTGCCAATTTCTACTGGAGAGAATGGATTAAGCAGTTTGACCTTCGGATTAACCGCTTGGGAATTGCGGACATCCAAAGGCTTCTTGCAGCCGAACCTCATCCGAGTGAACGCGAGCGGTTATTGCATCGAGAGAGAAGACTTAAAAATCAGAACATGCCCATATCCGGCGGAGAGGATTTTGCGGAGGCGCTGAGAAACCAGTTAGAGAAGATTTTAGAAGATCCGGCTAATGCCCAAGAGATTGAGCAAGAGGAGAGACTTTACCGGGCTAATGAAGCATATTATCTTAATACTCTTTTTAGCGTCTTAGAAGAAGGCTCTATTCGGATCCGGCTAAGATTCAGAAAAGAAGACATTATTAAAGTAAGGGCAGTGGTAGAAGTTGAGGATCCCGAAGAGCGCCGGCGTCTGGCGATTGCTTTGCGGCTCTTAATCAATCCCGCTAAACAGGTCAAGCTATTGGAAGGCGATGTCCTGCGTTTTCTCAATCCGAAAATGATGGGCTATCCGGTTTCAGTCCGGATGATGCGTGAATCTGATCAGAAGGCTTTTCTGAAAAATTTTCTCGATGATGTGCGCCAGGCATGGGAAACGGAAAAAAAGCTCGATGGCTGGAAGCGAAGTATCGGTTATACTCCAGAATACACTTTAGTTCTGGAAAACCGCAAAGGGAGAATCATCGGTTATGCGGAGACTGTTCTTAGTCGACAGGGGACAAAGAAGATACTCGGCCCAACCTATTACTATTTGAGTAAGGAGCGGTTTTTCCGCTGGGGGAGATATCAAGGGAGGTATCGTGGCCGGGGTTACAGCAGTTATCTACGCCAGGGACTGGTGCGGTTAGGACAAGAGTTAGAGCAGGATGTGATTAATACTGTGGTGCCTGAGGCAGTCAAGGTGCATGTCAGAGAGGGTCGGGCCACCAGCCTCTTTATTAAAGCAGCAGGCACACCATCTTATCGGGCGCTGCGCAAATGGGGAGATAGAATTGCGGGGATTGCCTTGATTAAATGGGATGAGCATGATCGTTATGTGTTGGATTTAACTATGGAGTCGTCTGCTACAGATTGGGAACCCAAACCAGCCAAAGCAGAAGAAGGGCGCTACTGGCTGCATATTAATGAGAACTTCCGTCGGGAAACTGCCAAAGCTTTCTTGAGAATGATTGCTCGGAGAGTGAATGTGAAGGAGAAGGTAGTAAGACGCATTAGCCCCGAGGACCTTAGAGTTATGGAACGCTTTTATGGCGTACAGCTCTTTGGGGAATCCGAAGAGATTGCAAGAGATCCGCGTTTATTGGAGAAACACCCTTATTCCCCTACTGCATTACTCAGTCTAATGGTTCGTCGAGAGCATTTTTCTTACAATAAAACCGAAGAGCTCAAAGAGAATATTATGCGTCTTACTGGTCAGGATGAGTTTTTAAATCTCTTAGGTGAAGTGGATGCCTATTTGGGGCGTAGTGTGGGGTTGAATTTGCGCTTCCATGAGACCTTCCAACAGCTGGCATTCGAATACGAAGAGGGAAAAGGCCGCCTTAGCCAACAACCCTTTGCTGAAGCATTATACGCCCGGCTCACTGATGAAGTAACTCAAAGGGACCTTGACCTTTTACTTCAGGCGCCAGAAGATAAATGGGAAGAATATCTTAATAATTTTGCCGCAGAATATGGGCTCACAGAAAAGGAAGAAGCGCAATTGGGAGATTTATTACGGCCACCCTGTCCGCTTCGTGTGCCTAAAAAAGCCCAAAGAGAAGCAGAGAGATTATTGGAGAAGCATGGAATCAAAGACGGAATTTTAGCCCGAATACAGATAGACGGTTTTGATTTAGAAATTCCTGAAGGGTTACCTGAGGAGATTCGGGGGTTCTTAGAACAAGAGCAGCAGATATTAGCCATATTAAAACAACTTCATCCTCGCGCTCCGCCAAAGTTTAAACTCGTGATTACTACCCTGACTGAAGAAAAAGTTGCTCGTTGCGATATTTCTTCTGCCACCATCTATAAACATCCTTATTCCTTTAGCCTACCTCTATTAAAACAAATAGAAATCGAATATCATGAACTTGACAGCCACATCAGAAAGAAACTAATCCAAGATGAGGCGATACAAGACACCGCAAACTGGTATAAACAGAATGAGAATGCGATTTTCTGCTGCTTATGTGGATTTGATGCGGAGATGTGCAGGCAATTCCAAAAGGCGCTGAAGAAAATAAAAGGATTTAGGGCCTGGCGTTACTCTCCCAAGAGATTAGAGGCAAAAATACCACAACTGCTTCTTTATCAAGGGAAACCGAAAGATATAGTGCGTCGGGCGGTTTATAATGCCGTGATAGGAATGGCTGTGGCGATGTCACGAGGCGAAAAAGGATATGGCCAGGTTCTGGGTTTGGCAGGTGAGATATCCGGTCTTTATGAAACCGTGGTCAAAAAAGGCACTACTTTGGAAGAAGTAAGCTTAGGTGAATTAGAGTCAATAAATGAAATAATTCGAGGCGAGACTGTTCTAGAAAAAGAATTTGATGCAGTGAGCAGTAATACGGTTTTTGAATACAAGCTTCGTCTTACTTTGCGTAAACTCTATCAACAGGTAATAGGCATAGATTCAGCTGGATTGCCTCATTTGAGGGTGCTTACAGATTATCCAGAATTTAGGCAGATAAGGAATATAGTATATTTTGGAGAGACAGATGGCGGTAATGTACTTAAGGCCATCGGCGAGTTTATCAAGAATAGGCCGGAAATTATCTTGCGCCTGATACTAACGGAGGCCGGTGGCGTATCCGTGAAATTTACCCTGCCTGAGATGAGAGAATTTCTTACTGCCAGCTCTACCATTGCCTTAGCCAGAAAAGAAGGAGAAAAATACGGCAGTAAGTTCCTTCCTAATGACTTTGAGCAATGTCATGGTGAGCTGCAAGCGCTGATAAATAAGAAAATAATGCAGCTTAGAGGTGAAAAATTTGATGTGATTATTGCGGTGAGTAGGACTTCGTCACTACAGCGCAAAAACATTAAGGATATAATAGCTGCTCAGGAATCGAATGGCGATGGAGAGACTCGCGACCTCCGTGCGATTACACATTTCTATGCTCAGGCCTTAAGTGACACAGTCTTTAATCCGGTGGATAGCGGTTTGGTTGATTCGCGTAAACGCGCGCGTGCCTTTACTGGTGGCGCACAGAAGACCAAGAAGGCTACTTCAAACCGAAAGCTAAAAAATCCTCTTACCGCAAGACAGATAGAGATAGCAGAGCTGATGGCTACCGGAGCCTCTAATGCCCAAATTGCTCAGGCGCTTTATATTAGTATAAATACTACAAAAGAGCATGTGCGTAGACTCTACAGAAAAGCAGGTGTTAAAGGCAATACTCCTTTTGCCCGTTTTAAAGCAGTCAAGAAATTAAGAGATCGAGAATGGATTAATCCCTATTTAAATATAACTCCTCTTGCCCAACAAGAGCTGGGGCCAATAAAGACGAAGATATTACAAATAATCGCAAAGGAAGGAAGAATCTCTCAATACGATATTGCTCAAAAGGCAGGCACAACAGAGCAGTCAATTAAAAGTTCTATCTTTACGCTCTATAGGTTTTTCAAGATAAAAGGAGCCAGGTCAAAACGGTATTTCTTATTGATAGATAGGGCTCTAAAAGAAGAATTCTTAACTCCCAAAGAAGTTGACCCTTATGTATATAAGTCCCTTATGCGACCATTAGCCCCTAGGGAGATTAGAATTTTAAAGGAGTTAGCTAGCCTTAAATCTTTAAGACAGACTAGTAAACAACTTAACATTGGAATAAGGGCGCTTCGTGATGTAGCGTATATAATTAATGTTCGCTTGGCCAACAGAAAAGACCCATTAGTTAAAGGTCGCTGGGCCCTTGTGAAGAAGGCTGTTGAATATGGGCATATTTTGCCAGAATTAAGGAGGGCAATAATGGAGGAGATTCCATTAGGTGTCGATGAATCTCAAGTTTTAAAGGCACTTCACTTAATTAGGGCTTCTAGACCTTTAACTACCCATGAGGCAGCGGCTAATTTATTAAGAATTCCTGAAAGACGTGTGCTTATACTATTGGCCAGTGCAATAAGAAAATTAGGGGCTGGCTCAGTAAAGGAGGCAATGGATACATTAGAACGTTATGGGCATCTGGTTATCAATGGAAGAATGTATGTAGGGCTAAAATTAGCATCTCCCCTTAGATATTTTGTTGATAATCAAACAAAACATCTTTTGGCTAAAGGAGGAAAGGTAAATATCTATGGTTTTGATTTAAGAACCGCGCTTAGCTATTTAATAGCAACCCACCCAGGTTTAGAATTGGTAATCTTTGATGAATCAGGAAATCTTCAACCCACAATTAAAGTCTTTGTCAACGGCAAAGATATCAAAAATTTGCAAGGCCAAGATACAACCCTTAATCCCGGCGATGAGATTGAGATAATTCCTACAATCGCTGGCGGCGCAGCGTATTTAGAAGAAAGCCCAATCACTTATATTACCCTTAGTGATTTATTAAATTCGATGACTATAGAACAAATATTAGCTGAAGTGTGTGAAATAAATAATTCGGTGGGTTGGCAGGAATACAACAAATCTATGCCTTCCTTCTTTGGAGAGAAAGATTACGTAATATTATTAGCCAAAGATGGGAATAATCAAATATTGGGCTATATTGTTATTATGCCAAAGGATTACATTCCTCTTATGGCAGTTAGGGCTTATGCACAGAGAAAAAATATTGGCAGAGGATTACTTGTAAACGGTGCTAAGTTAGCCAGAGAAAAAGGAATAAATAAACTTAAGGGAGATTTTCGCACCAATGGACCAGAGGCTGGTTTTTATAAAGCAGTGCTTGGAAGACATCCAGTTCAGCAATACAGAGTCAGAGCCGCTGGAACCTATGCGGATGGTGAGCCCAAAACATCTTTCGTTTTTAGAATTTCTGGGCAAGAGAAACCCAGGTATGATAATGGCCCAAAATTACCTCCTATGGCTGGTGGTGCAGCTGAAAATTACGAAGAATGGCTGGAAATAAAATTAAGAACCATTGCTAAAAATGCAGCAGAAAAATATTATCCCTATGATGGCTCAAATTGTGTATCTCCCTCTTATTATATTATTGAGCAATTAGAAAAAATTGGAATAAGTGGCGAGATGCAACGAATCGAAGTACCTACGACTAGGCCAAAGCCCGCCAAAGCCGTTACTTTTATAACTCACTGGATAGTTGAAGTAGAGCCTTTTGTAATTGATACGCAATTGCGCCAATTTAATGAATTATATGGTTTAGATTTACCCGATGAATTTATAAATAAATATATTTATACTGAAGAAGAATACTACGAGACTGCTCCTTGTTTTACAGTGAAGGGAGTTCGAGTTTATGCCGAGAAGACTATAAGCACACAACCAATGCTAGCAGCAACTTTAGTTACTGATGATGGTAATCCCACCGGCGGTTTCTTAGATAATAGGGGGTGGCGAGGATACCGTCGAGCGGAAGAATTAATTATTGGTGTGCCGAAAGAGATAAAACCAGGTGAAAAAAGGGTTGCCCTTACGCCGGAGGCGGTAAGGGTAGCTACTCAAGAAGGACTTGAGGTCGTGGTGCAAAGCGGTGCCGGTAGAAAGAGTAGATATACCAATAGGGATTACCAAGAAGCAGGCGCCCGTATAGTTAGAACTGCTAAAGAAGTATTTAAGCGCGCTGGTTTCATCGTTAAAGTAAAGGAACCACTACCAGAAGAATACGGCTCTTTAAAAGCTCTCCATACCATAATGTCATACTTACATTTAGCCAGTTCAATGGAGTTGACTCGATTTTTAAAAAAGTCAGGACTCACGGCAATTGGTTTAGAGACGGTGAGAGAAGACGGACGGACTATTCTTTTAGACCCGATGAGTGAAGTGGCGGGTTCCATTGCTGGTTGGGTGGGAGCAGTGATAAATATAGGTATAGATCAGTCTAAAGGCCTTCCTATTTATAATCGGTATCTCTTAAAGACAGTCCATCGCTTCAGAAGTATGGATGATTTCTATAAGTTTGGACCCAGACAAAATCTTCAAGGTAAAAATGTTTTGGTAATTGGCGGTGGTGTGGCGGGTAGAAGCGCAGCTTTAGTTACTGCTTTAATGGGCGCCAAAGTAACTATCAGCGAGATTAATCAGACGAGAAAGCAAGAATTAGAAGCATATTTTAAAGAAAAAGAAATAGAGCTGAATAAAAAACTGGATGTTGAAATAACCTCAAAGACTGGCGATGATCTAGAAGGTATCTTAATAGAAACTGATGTGATAATATCAGCTGTCTATGTGTTTGGTGATAAGGCGCCGGTAGTAATCAGTAACGAACTTTTAAAGCGCACCAGCAGATATAGAAAGAAGGCTGTTATTGACATTGCCGTAGATCAGGGTGGAAGTATTGCTCCTGATGGTTATGTAGTAACTAATCATGAAAACCATTTTGCCTGGCGATATGGGAACCTATTTTATGCTGTGCCGAATATGCCAGCAGCCGTAGGTAGAGTTTCCACGCTAAAATTCTCCGAAGCCATTTTACCTTATGTGCTTGCCATTGCTAAAAGAGGTGTGGATGGCGCAATAAAGACCTGCCCTGAATTAGAAAGCGGAGTAAATGTGCGAGGCAATGAAATTGTTGAGCCTTCTGTGCGCGCTCTGTTTGAGCAATATCAAACTACATCAACTCCAGGCACGTCGCACATCAACCAGGTTCCGGATGTACCTAACCTACCGCTTATGCGGGGTGGATCTGGAGAGGATGAGAAAGAGAGATTTATTACTGATAAGGCACTTATTGATGCGTTATCAAGCGATGATGTAAAAAAGATTGATATGGCATTAGAGCAGCTTGACCATCTACCTCGAAATATTAGTAATCGTGGCAGGATTCATCGGCTTGTTGAGCAGGCGTTTCTAAATAAAGGGATTACGCTTGCCGTAAGCGAGATTCCCCCGCTAATATCATGTGAGCTCATGCGGAATGGTGAATATGTTGGAGTATTTATGGTAGAAGTTGATTCAGAGAAGCGGGTCTTGAGTTTCAGGTATGGTTATGTGTTATTGTATGAAGAAGATGACCGAGGAAAGAGAATTTTTCCTTTATTGTATCGATGGTTAGGAACTCATCCAGAGTCTATAAGGCGGTTCGCAGGTTGGTCAATCAGTGCCGAAACGACTAAGTCGTCTATGGAGGCTTGGATGAGGAGCGGGTTTTTTGGGGCAACGGCAAGCGAATTACCGCCTTATCGCGGTTATCGCTATAGAATCAAAGGAATCTCCCCGACCTGGCAAGCAGATAAGTCATATGGGTCATCAGAAGATATGCAGGGTCAAGAATCTGACTATGACCGCGACCCAGGCACAGCGAAAAAGAATAGTCCAGATTTTGGAGAAGAAAAAGTTGGTTTACCGACAGATGGAGAAAAAATTGAAGGAGAAGTTGCTTTTGCCCAAGATGCCGAATTCTTGGTCGCATATCACGTAACTCCATTATCAATAATTGGAGGTATTGTGAGGTACGGGCTTTATGGAATAGAGGATCTGCCAACATTTGGTAGCGTGATAGACCCAGACATGAATACATTGCGCGCTGCTTTTGAATCCTCTCGCAAGCTGGTTTGTCTTGCCTTCCGGCTTCCGAGGCGATGGTATCCGCAGACATGGTCTATGGATGTATTTTTCTCCTTCGCGATTGTACGGAATCGGGAGACTGAAACAGAAATCCTGCCAGACGAGGTAGTGGAATTATTGGGCGGGAGATCGTCACCTATTGTGATTGATCTAGTTAAGGCTCAAAGAGAAGGTAGGCTACTTCGTGTACCACCCAAATTCATTGATGTTAATGAAACACTCAGGATTTTAAGGGAATTCGTTAATCTCGGAGAAGATGATAAAGCGTATCGCCAGGTGAGTGAGGTTCTTTCACCATTACGGACCGCAGAGTCCTCAGGTGACCGTAGACCAGGAACACCAAGAGCAAATGATCCGGATTTTGGGGCAAATGAAGGGGCTGATGTGGTAGTGGCTATTGATTACGACAATATGAGCGAGCTGGCTGCCCAGGAGATTAGAGATGTAATTAGAGAAGCTATTGAAAGGAAGCGTAGGGAAGGAAGAAACGAGGAAGAGGTTAACGCGGTAATGTTATTCCCTGCAGGCAAGACTCCTGAACTTCTATACGACCTTTTGGTTGTTATGGGTTGGAATGGACAGATAGATTTTACTAAAGTGATTATCTTTATGTTAGATGAACAGGTAGGGACGAGAGATTTCCGAGACTATATTTATAATAAATTGGTAGATAGGTTACCGCCAAATAACAGACCCAGAGCAGTACATACTTTAGATGGGTTAGCTTCCGAGCAAGAAGCAGTGAAAAAATACAGACAAGCCTTAAAAAAGGCCGGTAAAGTTGACTTAGCAGTATTAGGCATTGGTACTAACGGACACATCGCCTTTATTGAAGAAGTAAGTCTACCTGCAACGTGGCGCTTAAAATATCTCTATGGAAGAGCGCCACCTAAATATAATTTACCCCACCGTTTCCTGGAACGTTTCATTAAGGATTTCGATATTAGAAAAGTAAGTCTTAAACCCTCCACAAGAAAAGCCAACCAACTCCAGGCAAGAAAAATAGCTCACGCCTACACCATCGATATCTACAGTATTTTAAAAGCCCGCAAAAAACTACTTTTGGCTAGCGGTGAAAGCAAAGCCAAGGCAGTAAGGAAGACATTGTTAGGAAAAATTTCCGGCTCAACCACTGCCTCCTTATTGAGACTAAGCGATAACGTTACGGTAATTATAGATAGACAAGCCGCTTATTATCTAACTCGTGCACAGCGGGACGATCGAAGTTTTCTTATTGATCTCTGGTCTAGGCCACTTACTGAAGATGACCCCTGGAGAGATATTACTTATCTTTGCTGTGGATTTGTGCTTCCTAAGAAGTGGCTAAAAGAAGATGGGGGTATAAATTATCAGGCGGTTTATAAAGATATTAAAGGATTAATTTTAATGCCGCTACGTCTATTAGGTGCTCTTAAAGCACGGCTATTAAACCTCTCCGCGGTCTTTAAAGTGATGGTTTCCAAGTTTGAATACTCTATCTTTGCATCTTTATTAGGCTTTTCTTCTTTAATCTTATGGTCTCTTTTAGTTGTTGGTATGATTCCCTTGTATTTAGCTGGTGTAATTGCTGTTATGACTTTATATTCTTGTTATTATCTGTTTTTATCTATTAAGCCAATCACAACAAGAGGAAAACTAAAAGAGATTAGAAACCTAACCAATAAGATTGAAGGATTACTCAAGGATACAAGAGAGATTGGTATCGATCGCTATACTTATCGCCACCCATTAATAAAACTCATTAGAGAAAGAAACAGAGTTATTGACAGATTGTCACTCGATATTCCTTCAACAAGAGAACAATTAATTAAAGCTTTAAACCTAAAAGGTTACCTTCGAGAAATATATGAAAAATACGGTATTATTATCATTAGTTCTGAGACAAGAAAACAAATAGCACTTTATCTTAAAAATGTGTTGGAAAGTCTACCAGAAAGACACTTAGATGGTTTAAGAAGCATGCTTGTGATACAAGCAGTTCAGCGCGAAAGCTTTGGTGGTGCAGGAGCATTTTATAGCTATCCAAATCCCATAATAGTTAACCGTATAGTCTCTAAGCATGACGCCAATGCTGTAGCTTTACATGAAATTGGCCATCATGTATATTTCCATATTCTTTCGAGTGAACAACGCCTTGAGTTTTTAGAATTATCTGGTTGGCGTCCTAAAGATAAGTCAATCATTACGAACGAAGATAATTTTGTCTCGCACTATGCGATGACAAACGAACTTGAAGATTTCGCCGAGACCTATACACTCTGGATAACTGATACTAAAACCCTTTTAGAGAAGGCAAAGAAAAATGAAGTAATAGCGAAAAAGGCAAATTTCATGGCTAAACTATTTATGAGAGAAGAAAAAAGAAGATATTATTTAAGGGTTTATAGAGAACACAGCGATATTTCCGAAATTGAGGTAGATTTTACAGAAGGAGAACTCGGGCTGGATGCAGCAATTGCTGCTATTGAAAGTACCCCTTACGTTCGGGAAGAACTACGGTTAATATCTATAGCAAGATCTGATCCAGATAGAGCACTTACTGAGCTAATCGCCCAATTTAAAGTAGGTAATCAGTTAATCTTAGATAGACGATTTGAAGACTTGATTGGTCAGATGTTATTTATTGCTGATGATTTAACTCGTTATGTATTTATTGAACGAATTACACCAACAATGATTTCTGATGAACAAATTAGACAATATTTCGATGAGAAATCTTATCCGTTTATTCACCTTATATTAGAGATGATTATGCCGAAAAAGAGGCTATTGGGTGCCTTTGGAATAAATGAGAGAAATTCTGCAGAGCAAATAGCTTCGGGTATAAATCAGATTATAGAAAGGGGTATATGGCTTGATGTTGAAGAGAAAAGGGTGATCCGTGAGTTATTATCAAAAATTCAGAGAGAAAACCCACTTAAGGCTTCAATTATTATAAGAAACTTACAACCCGAGGCATTGGAGAGATTACGACTTGATACAGAGGGTTTGGCTACTGGCGCTACTTCTGGTCAGCATTTAAATGAAAGTACACCTCCCGATGCCTCCTCAATAGGCCTGCCTCGGCCAGTGGTGAATGTCTTAGTTGCAATATCACAACGCCTGACTGGTAAAAATATCAAAGACTGGGCTACTGTGGAAGTAGATTTAGATGCAATCCAACAAGTAATGGCTGGTTATGGTATTGAAATAAGAGATATCAGACAAGAATTGGCAGCAAAGGGGGTAACCTTTGTGCGCGCACCGCCATTTTGGCCCTCGTTCTGGCCTTTTGGTGCTGCTAACTACATTAATAAACAAGGAAATATCTATATTATCCTACCTAAGAATGCTTCGTCTGAGGAAATTGCCCATGAAGTTAATGCTGTTTTAACTGGTCAATCCCACAAGGAAAATTCCATTCAAATTAGTGGTTCTTGGTTTAGTAATATTATAATCAGGATTAGAGAAATTCAGCCGCTACATCTATTTAGTGCTATCGCACGACTATTAACCCTCGCCGTGGCTGGTGGGATATTAGTCTTAGGTGTAGCGGCTTTTGTCTTAGGCATTCATCTTTTAACAGCACCTTCATTCAATTCCCATCCGCTTAGCCTGGCGGGAGCGATTACGTTAGTTGCTACTGTGGTGGCGATGGTAAGGAGCGACGGTAATTTAAGTGGCGGATTAAGAGGATTTTCCAGAGCACCGCGCAGAGAAGTCAGAGTCCTTACTATCACCCGCGAGATGCGTCTGCGTCTGCAAGAAGAGTTACCCGAGCGCCTGAGGACACCAAAGCAGGCTGATTTTCGACCTGATGAGAAAACTAAGCAGCTCTTACAAGGGTTAGTAGAGCAAAGACCGGTAAGTGAACTGCTTCCTGAACTCGGCATAACGGAAAAGCAATACCTGAGGTTATTAAAAAAATCCCTCGGGGTTGGAAATCGAATCGAAGCTGCCTTGATGGCTATTTTGAATGGCTGGGTAACTGAGGTGAGATATAAACAACAATTCTTCGCCAGGCACCGATATCTTATCAATAAAGAACAGCGCGAATATGTCCGCGGCATTGCACAGGGGTGTGCATCCCGAGATTTAGCTGCGCAGTTTAATGTTTCCGTAAGGGGTGTCGCTCAGATAGGAGTGAGGTTATTTCGCAAACTTGGTCTCGAAAAAAATAAGAGGTGTAGTCATATTCCATTAGCCGCACTTCTAGTTCTCGGGCAACCCACAGAAGAAGAACAGATTCTCGAGGGGTTCTTAGAGGAGCTCCCAAGCAGAGAAATCGGTAAACGCATGGGCAGGAGTAAGGGAAGTATGCATAAGATAATTATAACACAGATATATCCTATGCTGGGGCTCGAACCTTATAGGAGAAGCCCGCCGGAAGCGGTGAAGATCGCTTTAGAGAGGAATTATGTGCAGCTTAGAAGGCCAGTACCACCTGCCGGATTAGTTAAGGCTTGGCTTTCGCCTTTACAATGGGCAGTGTTTGAGGCTTTAGAGAGCGGGCAGCTCTACAAAGAAATTGCTTTATGGTTTAGATTTAAAGGCCAGAAGTTTAGTAGTAGCCAAATTCTGGGCATCGCCACAATGATTGTTAAAAGACTTAGACGAAATAATGTTCCTGTTCGGCTTATTCAGCTTATGGCAATTAAGATGTGGCATGTGCAGCGTAGTCTGCTTTCAGAACAAGAACAGCAGCTTTTGCATGCCGCAGTTGAAGCGGGCTTCCCCGTTAATTTTGCTCCCGGAGATCTTGGTAAAATTAAGTTGGATAAGTCCAACACACATTTGGTCTTGAGTACTCAGAATACACATAGTTTTCTTTTACGCAAGCTCGCAGAAGGACATTGGGCAATTGAGCTTCCACTCGCGATAGAATTTGGCCGGGCGTCTGGCACAATCAAAATTTCAATGGGAGAGGTGGTTGTTAGTCAGTCTATCCAAAAAGAGAGTCAGGTTTTTAGAATTACCTTCAATTTGCCCAAACCGCTCAATGTTATTGAAAACTTTTATTGGCGTAATCTTGTTTTGGGTATGCAGAGGGATGTAAGTGATTCCCTTAGACATTTAATGTTACCCAGTACAATAGAAAAAGCGTTTACTATTGAAATCGCTAACCCCAAAGAGCAAAAACAAATTTTAAAGGCCTATAATCTCGCTTCGCCTGAGGGTCTGGGCACTACAGAAGAAAAGATGAAAGCAGCCTTAAGGAATAACCCTGAGGGTATATTGGTAGCCAAGAATAAAGAAGGGAAGATTATCGGGTTAATCTTAAGTGTAAATATTAGCAGTATGGATGCCGAAAGATTCGCTGAGTTAACTAAGACCTGGGCTAATTTAACCGGCAACGGAACCTTAAGTACCAATGATGCCGGAGGCGATATGCGCTTCTTTATACGCTTCTGTCCTTGGGTAACTGTGCTTCGGGAATTCCGAGACTGGCACATTGCGCAAGCATTGGTTAAAGCCCAATATGAATTAGCAAGACAGCAAGGACAGAGAGAAGTTATTGCCTACAGCCGCCCCGGAGATTTTAAGAAATCTAATATTCCCGATATAAATATTTATCTTAATACTACTCTGCGGCCTAATTGGGTGATAAATCCAGAGACCCAAGAACCCTATATTTATGAGGAGTTATTAGAAAGCGAAAAATTACCGTCTGAACTCAAAGGTAAGCTCACTAAGGAAGCATACGATTACACGGTCAAACCTGCTGGCCATGAAGCTTATTTTGCGTGGCTGCAAAATCACCCTGAAGATAGAGTGGAAGATTTTATGCGTAAGACCGGTCGGCGCTTCATTGATTCAGTTTTAGGTACGCATATTAGTAACGGCGCCATCATTCTTCGGGTCATTGCCAACGGCCGACCCGAAGACAGCGAAGCTGGTTGTTATAACGTGATGCTGTATTATCCAGATATTAAGAGGGCCCAAGCAAAGGCGAAGTCTTCACATATCAAGGCAAGAAATTTTGTCTGGGATTCTGATGAAGATGTTACGCCCCTTGTTATGTTGCATTCGCCATTTGCCCGCGGCCAAGACTCAAAAGCGCGTCATTATCGCCGGCCGGGCTACGGAAACCTGCGTCGTCGTAAGCCAGCGCGCAAGGTAGACCTCAGACAACCTCCTTTGCCTCTTGGTAAAGAAGATATTCCGAAGCCAACTATAGCTCGTGAAATGCGGGCATTTCCTTTAGCTGATTTAAAGATGGTTCCTGTAGAAATTCCCAAGTTCACTGAAATGAGAGATATTTTAGAAGGGATGCTAGGCAGAGCACTGGCGGAGTTAGAGATATATCGATATGTAACCCGCGCCCTCCAACTGGAGAAAGATTTAAAAAAGAAACTCAAAGACCCAAGGCAGGTTATCAGGATATTAAGGGCCGCCCAGGCTCAGGCCGCAAAACAGAGAATGGCTCTTAATCTGGCAGAAGTATTAAGACTTATGCCAGCTTCAGTAAGGGATATTCTAATAGGACATCTATTTAAGAGGCCTTTAACTGTCGCTACGCCAAGATTGACTGATAAGGAACAAGTAAAATTTGCCAGAAAACTGGTTCGGGCTCAAGATACTATTTTCGTCCTTATTCCGTTTTTAATTCAAGCTGAAATGATTATTATCGCAAGAGAGAGGGATGAAAAGATAAGAGAGAGAGCCCACGACGAGAGTTTTCGGCTTCAGGTTGAACGGTATGCGGCAACAGACCTTGGCCAACGTCGAGGAAGACGTTCTGATAATGCTGAAGCAAGATATCTGCATAGACTACTGCAAGAGCTACAAAAAGAGAATTCCTCAGCGGTAACTGAGAGCCTGTCTAGTCTTATCGATAATGTCCGAGAGGCGCGAGAACGTCAGGAAGCAAAACGTCGGCAAGGGATTTCAAAGAGAGAAGAACGCGAGATAGCCATATGGCGAGAGAGATTAGCAGATAGTTCGAATGTTAAAAGATTGATAGAATTGGGTGAAGGCCTTAAAGAAGCAGGAATTGAACAGCCCAGAACAAAAGCCCTCGTAGACTTAAGCCAGAAATTAACCCGGACTCCTACTAGAAGTAGGATTGTCATAGTCGCAGAAAGAATTAATAAAGTTAAAAACATTACTAGGGAACTACAAGAGTCACTAGATGGTCGAGGTATTACCATTGTTAATCTTATCGGTAGGACACCTAAACAACAGACAGAAGCAATTCAGAAATTTACACAAGAGGCAGGCCCTTCAATTCTTGTAACCGGACCTATTGGGCAAAAGCGGTTAGATTTATTGCAGATAGAATCGGTTATTTATTATGACTCAATGTCATTGAGTAGGCGGCCTATACCAGATTACGTTATTTTAGAGACCCCCGTTAATTTAAAAAAGGTATACGCCTTGGTAGTTAAAGGCACAAGCGATGAAGCAATTTACTGGAACGTAAGACGACAAGCTAAAAAACAAAGGGATGATTGGCGTAAGAGAATACAAGAAACAACTCCAATTTCCGACGCTGAGGCTTTCGGTCTTTCGCCCAAAGGCACCCGTAAGTATGATTCTAAAAAGGCAGAAGAAAATGCTGCTGAGAAACAGTTGAGAGTAAAAAGAGAACAGCTAGATAAGAAACGCAGAAGGTCATTCAGAGATTACGAAGCTATTCTAAAATGGCATAGTTATCCAAGGGGAACACTAAAAAAGGAGATTAAAACAAGAATTAAGAGTAAAGGTAGGGCAGCTTGGGCAGATTTAGGTTGTGGGGATGGCGTAGCTTTAGAAGATGCATGTAGAATTTGGGGAGAAGATTTAGAAACGTATGGAGTAGACATAGTCGATTGGTCCCAAGAAGAGGATAGATCTCAAATAGAAGTTGGCGGTTTTCAGTTTATTCAAGATGACTTTATTACTGTAACCTTGCCTAAAAGGATGGATATTATTACTTGTTTCTACTCGCTTATGTATGTTGAAGACCCTTTTGCTGCTATAGTAAATATGTATAATCAACTTGAAGAAGGCGGGATCTTATATATACATACTTATCCAATGATAATTAGAGTCCATGCGCCTCCCAATGTTATATGGGGATTGGAATGGCTTGCAGGGATACTTAGAGAGAAAGGAATTGAAGCGAGTACTTACGTAGGACTCTTATCTATAAGAAGAAAAGATAATCGGGAACTAAAACTAAATCTAAACATTAGAATTAAACCGTTACCAGATGCGTTTGGCGTTAGAGGGGTTGTTTATCAATCGGAATCAGATAGCCCGGTCATATTAAGTGACAATCCCGGAGACATAGACCTTTCACCCAAAGCTCGTCAGTATGGTATTGAGCAAATAAGAGGAAGCGCGGCGGATGAGAGGATTAATATAAACACAACTAACGAAGCAACCTTAAGGAAGCTATTAAAGAGGCTTTCGAGGTTTGCTTTAAAATATCCTACTAAGCAGAAAGAAAAGACTAGAAGAAGGAAAATGCGGAAGTTAATAGAAAAGATCATAAATGAGCGAAAAGTAAAATTATTTACTGATATTAATGATCTTCAACGTAGGGTAACGGGTATTGGTGAGGCTACCATAAAAGAACTCGAGCCGCTGATTACTTTTGGAGAAGTCAACGAATCAAATAACCCTTCGCACAACAGTGTTAATTTACCAGCAAATAAAGGCTTAGGCTCGGAAGCTGGCTTTTTATGGTTAGGAAGGCCGAAGAGCAAGTCAAATGTTAGAGAATTGCAATTTGAGCCGGTTGATGAGGTCTGGACTTTTGATTTGGCAGATATTGAGAAGGAATTAAATGCTTGGAAGTGGCCTCGGATGCCTAAGCCTTTAAGAGAAATCTATGAAGATGTCAGAAGAGAATATGGCAGAGTGGGAATCCAAGAATTTGCGCACAGAATAAGATTAAAATTAGCCTATATGCCTCGTTATGCTACTCAAGAAGAAATAGTTAATTTTGAATTAGCAGTAAGAGACTGGCTATTTAGTTTTATCCGCAAGAACCTCACCTACAAAAAGGGTGTAGTGGAATTAAGTGAAATTTTTGCGACAGGTAGGTCTGGGTGTTTTGGCTTTAGTTATCTATTTCAGGTTTTAGGTGAAGCGTTTAGATTAAATGTGGGTTTTGTAGATATTGTAGAGGATAAAAATGGGATTTATTATCCACACAATGCTAATTTATTAAGACTTTCTAATGGTCAAATTCAAATTACGGACCTATCCTATAACGACAAAAATGCCTTGCATCGCAAAATTGGAGTTTTGCTAAAAGTGGATGAGGAATTGATAGATAGAATAATTGCACTTTCCGATTTGAGGGAAATCACATATATAAGAGGTCTATCCAGAGACCATATAAAGGCAATTGCTTATTATAATCGCGGGGTGGTTCTTGAGGAAAGAGGCGATTTAGAGGGAGCAATTAAAAGTTATGATGCCTCCATAGAATTATGGCCGGATTATGCAAGGGCTTACTTTCATAAAGCAGAAATTTATAACAAACAAGGCATAAAATCAAAATCCTTAGCAATGGAAAATTATAAACTAGCAACAGCGAGCTTAGAAAGAATCTATAGGATAAGGATTAGTGATTTACCGATTCGTTATAGAGTTCGCTTGGTCTACAACGAGATGAGATTCAACGTACGGAAAATTATTTCTAATTTAGAAAAGAGAGTTTTGCGGTTTATCAGAGGTTCAAGAGGCAGCATACTTAGTTATTCTCAAGCCACAAGCAATTGGCTGGCCAAGACATTTAAACTCAAGCGCAGGCATTTTCAAGTTCCACTTATCAAGAGAGCGAGAAAAAAATCTGGAGCTGCCGGTCCGACTGAGCCACGCCAGCACCATGTTGGTCTAGAGGTAAGTACGTTTGGTGAGGCGATGAACCCGCTTGGCAGCCGCGGCCGTGGGATGCGGTTCAAGAATGGAACAGGGGAGACTTCGAACAGGCAGTCACTGACTCCACCACTTAAACTTGACACTATGATCCGACGAAATCTCCGCTTCTTCATATTCTTCATAGGAGGTGCGCTGAGCGTGTTTGCATTGGATTGGCTCAGCAAAATTATGATCAGACTGACTCTACCGTTACAAGCCCCTAATAAGATGCCAGACCCCGGTTGGGGTATTACACATGTTGTCCATTCTGTATCTGTTGGTCAAGAAGCATTTGGACTGGTCGTTTTGCTCCTTCTTTCTGCAGTCTTATTGCCCTCAGTCCTGATTTTTAGGTCCCGTTGGTTCGCCATAGGGGCTGCTCTAGTATTTGGTGGAGGATGGGGCAATAGCATTGAGAACTTGACATTCGGTGGTGTGACCAATTGGATCAACACCCCCCCTGCCATTATGAATCTTGGCGACATTTCGTTTTACGTAGGATTCGGCCTCATGCTGGTTTCAGTCTTCGTAGAGCTGTTTACAACCGGTTTTAATGGAGATGGCGCCGCCAGTGGCTCGAGTCCACGTACGTCACCACGACAGCACCACATCGAAACACGTAGTACCTTAGACTCTCTCTTCGGTGAGAGCCGCTCGAGGCGGTTCTATCGAGAGCCAAATAAAAAGGAAATAAAGGACAAAGTTAATCCTCCTGGATTAGAATCTGGAGGCGTTTACTTGCGTGTTGCTAAAGTAGCGGGAGTGTTTGTGGCACTGTTTGTTATAGCCAGCATTATAGGGTATGAATTTGGGTTGCTGGCAAGTGGTATTGGGCTAATTGCTATATTTGTACTCTATCGGTTACAGATAATTATCTCCGCTATAAAATCTATCTTTAAAAATATAGTAAAGGCTATCTTGCGGATTGCTCCAGCAATACGTTCTTTTAAAAGACCCTACCTAGAAATAGAAGGTGAACTTGAGGAGCCCGATGAGCGACTCTGGGAATTGGACCATTGGGTTTCAGGGGCTTCGGAGGAATCCCTCCGCTCTGCATTGCAAAGGCACCTTGTAATAAAATCGATTACAGGGCCGTGTTTGTTTTTATCTCCCATCGCCATAAGATGGATTCCCTTTAGAATATCACCTTTGATTTATCTGGAATGGATTCATATTGAGAATGGCGTTTGGTGGCCACTGCGTAGTGGGATTCGTGGCTATGAGAATACCAACAAAACAATTGCTCGCGTGAATCTTAAGCGCCTCCTTAGATTACGAGTAGAATTGCATGATGAATACTCGCGCAGGGCTCAAGAGAAATATCTTAATGTGATTAGGCTATCCGCAGATAGACGAGCAATCCCTATCTTAATTAAGATGCTCGATGCTAAATACACGCCTTACGCTGTAATACGGGCAGCTGCAGCTGAGATTTTAGGAATTCTGGCTCGGCTTTCGGATATAGAGGCCTTGAATGCATTAAATAGAGCTAGAGAACACGATACCAATAGTCTGGTTCAAAGCAGGGCTGATTGGGCATTGAACCATATTTTAGCAAAAGCAAGGACTAATACTTCTCAAAGGTCTCCTGATAAACCGAGCGGAGATAAGAAGGGAATAAATGATCGGCAATCAGGTAGAGTAAAGGCAAGCGTTGCCATTGCAGTCGGAGGCATGGCATTGTTTGCGCTATTAGAAGGGCTCTTGTGGTTTTTCGCTGGACCAACGGAGATGGTTGCAGGCACTCTTATTGTAGTGGCTTTTATAGGAGCGGTAGCGTTGTTTATATGGAACTCAGGAGACATAGCAAGAGAAGAGGTCAAACGGCTACAGAGATATAGGGCTGCTGTTCGTTTGGGCGAGAAAGCGATGGAAAGGGGGCAATTTAAAAAAGCAGAGAAAATCTTCAGAGAGGCGATTCAGATTGATTGGGAAAGGCATGCTGCGCTCGATAGGCTTGGTCAGCTACTTATAAGACAAGGAAAGTTTGATGAGGCAATTCTGCGATTCCATCAAACCACAACCGCCCTAGATGTCCCAGATCGTCAGCATGCTGAAAATATGCTTCATTACGCCATAGAGGCGCGCACGCAGGCATATGAGAATGCGGTATGTCGCGGTCAGCAGGCACTACAAAACGGTGAAATTACAGAAGCAGTTCGGCATTTCCGGGATGCGCTTAGGTTTAATCGGACTGGTCGTGATGGACTGAATGGACTTGGACGCGTGCGGCAAGAAGAGGGACGGCTCAAGGAAGCTGTTAAATTATTTACGCTTGCACTTGCTGCTCCGGATGCAGACCGGCCTCGGGATAGGAACGTATTGCGCAATGCCTGGGAGATTCGCGGAGATTATTTCTGGCAGATGGGGAATCTGTCAGCTGCGCGGGAGAGTTTTCAGGAGGCGCTAAGGTTTACGGAAAGAAAGTCCGAACGGCGAATGTTGTTAAGAGAAAGAATCGCAGCTATTAGGCGTCTGGAAAAGAAGAAACCGTCGGTAACTGCACCCATTGAGGAGCCTGCTAAACCAGAAGAAGGCACGGCGTATTGGCGCAATCGCAATAACAGACGACTACTTACTCTTTCAGGGGCAGATTTTACGCACATCTTAAAGCGTCACCAGCAACCTCTGGATGTGGCTAATGGTTCCAGCGGCTCGGCGGGAAGCCAGTTTCCCGGAATGTCGTCCGATGAGATACATCGGCTGGTGGGAAATGCTGCGCGCTTTGGACGCTTTATGAATGATACGTTCGAATTCTGTGACCCAAGCTATCTCGTTTGGTATCTGCCAGAGGAAAAGGCAGAGCAAGTAGATATCGTGCGTATGGTGCTGGAGGTAGATTCCACCGGCCACATCAAGACCGCCTATCCTGATATACGTCGGGAGGCTCGCACACGCGGTGAAGAACCTACATATTTCCAGCCTAAGAATTTGCGTCCTGACCACGGCTTGGGGATGGTAAATCTTGCCACAAGACGTTTAATTTTCTTGCGTTGGGAATCACACATTGAAATAAAGGGCGCAGGTAAAATTATAACCAATAAAACATTATGGCCAGCCAGGTTAGCCTATGTGGACCGCGAGTTATTACTGTGGACGGCGATTCGCGAAGGAACTCCTATTGAGCTTGGCAGAGAGCAAGGTTATCCTGAAACTTACAACTATTATGACTATGTCTTATCAGAAGAATGGGCTAAACGGATGCGAGCTGAAGAAAGATGCTTGGTAGCCGTGCGGCTTTACGTGCACAAAGAAAGCCACGAGTTGGTAGATGTGCAGCCGGTGTTCATACCACCTATTTCAGGAGGAGGAGAGGTCGAAGACGATGCTCCATTAGAATTAACCATTAAGCGTATCTACCCTCAACAAATTAATGACGCCTTACTGAAAGCACTTGCCGAGCTGGAAAGTAAATCCGTTCCTTATTATCCTCGCCGCCATGAGGATCTGGAAGCAGAGGTAGAATTATTGATTAGCCAGCCATCATTTACGCAAAAATTTAATCGTGAAGGAGCTATTGTTCTACTAGGATACATTGGAGATCAGGTAGTGGGCTATGTTGAGGGCGGGCCGTTGGAATGGTATCGTTGGGTACTTAAGCGGGGTCGTCGCACCATTGACAGCAATCTGGGGAAAAAAAATACCGCCTATTTACGTTATATAACCGTGCATCCTGATTGGCGCAGGCAAGGGATTGCCGCAAGACTAAACGATAGATTTTTAGAGGAAGCTCAGAGAGAAGGTTATCAACATGTGACGTTAGTGGCTGGTGCGGGTTCAATTGAGAGGAATTTTCTCCAGCGTGGCGCTGAGATTGTTTGGCAAATTAAAAAAGTGAACCCTTATATGCGTTACACATTTGTTATGAAGTTGTGGTTGGACATCTGGAGTGAACTGCTGAGGGATCCTGTCTATATGGCGGCTGAGGCGATGGATTTATTTGAGTATCTATATAAGCAGCATCTGGAGGCAGGTCATATTGGAAAGGGTTATCATTGCTTCGAACATGACCTGGAGTTTACGTATCTTAGTCTACAGTGGGCAATCCGTCGGGGTTATGCGTCTAAGGTGCTCCTTGTGGTGCTGTTGGCGGCAATGCTGGCTGACTATGACCCAGAACGAAACACAGGTCTTCCCGATGTCAATCGGACCTTAAAACAGCTTGACTCAGATCCAGAACTGAAACGGTTGCTCAGTCAGCTGGGGCTGGGAGAGAATGATAAAAAACTATTGCGACTGCTTATTCGCAGCACTACCTTTCCGCCTACTGAGGAGTTGTTTAATGAGCTCTACTATGAGGAGCTGGGTTTCCTTTATGCTTTTGATGCTCGAGAAAATCTGTGGATGTTGGTAGAAATGTTTGCCCTCTTGGATAAGGCAGCCCCATATTTAATGTTAACCCCTGAGGACGCAGAAGAACGCGTGCGTCAGCTGGCTCATGAAATGGGTAAGAGCGAAAGTGAACTCATTATGGGAACGCCCGCTTTCTTTGAAAAATTTATATCTAGTAACCCGATGTTTGCAGTGTTTCTAAAGAACCTACCTGCCTACCAACAAATTTGGCAACGTGTCGAAGAGCATTTCCAGAAACTGGTGAGGAATACCCTAGAAACCGTTGATGATGTCAATGGTCTTGGTAACGCCAATCAAGCCAACTACCGTCCGATGTCACCGTGGGATGCTTACAAGGCGATAATAGATAATGTAATTGGGTCTGAACATTCTGTGGTTCACTCGTTTTCTGAGCGAGCAGGACTTGGTCCGAACGAACCACTGATATTCCTAGAACAGGCGGGGTTGGAGGACGGCAGTGTCCAATCGCAGAAAAAAGAATGGGATAAGGAATCGCTACAAGTGGAGTTGGCAAAACTGTTTGTGCTGGGAGATTTATGGAAGAAACTCGACACTGATGAAGCTTTCCTCCAGGCAATTCAGACATATGGCCTTAACGACTGGATACAAGTTTTTCAGGAGGAATATAATAGGATTCGTCGGCGCGGTATAAGGCAACGTCCAAGGCGAGCCGAACCAGTGGGATTAGTTTTGTCCCTCCCTAAACCTACAAAACCCACACCAAAAGAAGAAGAGGCGGTCAGAAAGGTATTGCCTGAACTCTTGCATAATATTCAGATAGGGAAAATACCATCGCGCTTAACCGTTGAAGAAGAACGCAGTTTAATCGAACTGGCGCAGGACAGTAATATATTTGCCAGAAAATTACTGATTGAACTGAATCAGGGATTAGTGAAAAAGATAGTCAATATGGTAATGGGGCAGGAAAATTTTAAAGGCTCAGTCCTTCTTGATTTTGATGACCTGGTAGATGAAGGTAACATCGGGCTTATTAATGCATTATCGGATTTCGATCCTACGCGCAAGATTCGATTTAGCACCTTTGCCACACCGCGTATTCGTGGAGCAATAAAAGATGCTATCCGCAGAGTAACTCCTCTGAGCCGGTCTGCGGCACGTGAAGTAGTGCATCTGAGGGATTTTGAACGCAGTTTAGGTAGACGGCCAAGCCTACAAGAAATTATGAATACCTTAGGATTAGATGAAATAGAGGCAAGAAGGGTTCAAGATGAAAGTCGTCTCACTATAGTTTCACTTGAAGCAATATCTTCAGATAGGCCAATTGAGCTTGGAATAGGACCCACTTTAGAAGAATTAATCTTAGCAGGAGATACTAAAACAGTGCTCGATTGGGTATGGCACATTATAGAGAGGACTTACCCCACTGTTCAAAACTATTTGGCCGTTCGCTCGCGCGATTACGTTGTGTTTTTATTGCTCACAGAAGAACTTGGCGGATTGAGACGAGCAACAGTTGCTCGAATGTACAGGACCTCAGCACTGGCAATTTCTCAAGTTTTAACTCGCGTGCGTAAGCGGCTTGCTGAATCCGTTGAAATTAGACGTCTGCGTGAGACTTTAGATGAAGAGTGTGGTGGACGCGGTCCCGATAACAATAATACTGTTGATCCGAATCGAAACGCCTATCAAGCACAACTGTTTCCAGAGAATCTGTCGGATTACTATGCCAAGCAAGCAGCGGCGATGGGTTTGTCTGAGTTTGATCCCGATCATCCCAGTTTCTTTAGCCGTCTTGGCCTTGAGAATGATGCCATAAATTTATCGCAGCAGGCGGGGTTTGAGGCTGACGGAGAATCTAAGGCGGCGGGGCAGCAGATGGAGAAAGAAGAAGAGGTTGAGCTAATTTGGATTTCGGAGTTACCCCGAAGAGAATTACGTGCGGAAACTTTGCGGGAACTCAAACGAGCCTGGATTCTTGGAAAACGACTTGGCGCACAAGGACAACTGAGTGTTGGTGGAAATACCTATTGGTTAGGTGAGCAACTTGCGGGGTGTGAGGTGATTATAGATGTTACAGATGGCTGGATTCGCCAAGTCCATCTGATTAAAGACAGTGAAATTTATGAGACTCTGACAATGAGGGTTATTGAGGAGACTAAAACCGGTGAAACCCGGAAGATTCTGCATCGAGGGATGCATCCCCAAGAATTTGCTCAGCTTGACGGAGTAACAATTCTTCATCATGAACTCGGGTCAGGAGGTGCCCTTCGGGCCGGTGGAATAGAATGGGGTGAGCTTGGTGACAAATATAAGGGTGCACGTGCCGATTATAGGGTTGAGCAAGGACAAGTCGTAAGTGCAACGGTTTATGATACAAAAGGAAGGAAATTGACACAGGTGGAATGGTCACGCGTCTACGACCGTAACTCAGGTCGCCTTGTAAAGACGTTCCTTCGGCTTAGAGACGATGAAGTGATGCGTCTGGATGACGTCGTGATTCGCACACGACTTAGAGAAAAGGGGATGCGGAAGATAGGTGGTAAGTACTGGATTGGTATATTCGATTATCCAGGTGCGTTGGTGGATATTGAAGTTGTGAGAGGGCGGGGGGTTACAGTTGTCTTCTTGGCAGATAAAAGTGGCAAGCCTATCCTTGACTATAGAGGCCGACCGTTAAAATTAGACTTGATGAGAGGAAACCTGCCTACACAGCGTAGCGAATTACAGGGTAAGGGTCGAGCCCCGGCACCGAACGGACGTGCGCTGAAAGAACAGTTAGACATAATGCCGAAGTTGCTGGATGTTACTGAGGAGAAATCTCCTCAGCTACCAGGACACAGGTTCGCTGAATCTATTTTGGTTGCCTTTATCGCCTACCTTTGGGATCACCCGTACTACCCAAGTAGTGAAGAGTTACAACGCTACACGGGCATTGAGGGAAATAATGATGTTGCAATAACACTGCTCTTTCTACAGGAACATGGCTTTTTGGTCAGCAGACAATTAAGAGACGGCACCATACGTAGAATACTTAGTAGAAAGGCGTTTGCTGCGGGATGGATGTTTTTCCAAGCACTCAGCGGATCAATCAAGGAGAGATTAAGGCAAGTTGAAAGTATAAAGGCTAGTTTTTACCGATATCAGCAATTCCATGATGCATTACCACTTGTTGCTCAAGGATTAGTTGAGGAGTTGTTTCAAACTCCCCCTGGCATAAGGATGCAAGCCATTAGGCGATTTGCTAGCCTGTTTAATCTTAACCCTGGTCAGGAAGCAATCCTTCGCGGGACGGTGTTCTGGGATCGCTTCGTCAGTGTCTCTGATTTCGAAGAAGCCATTCAGATTGACCGCCAGCGCGGAATTTTGGGAGGTGGGGCGCGAGAAAAAATAGCAAGAGAGACTGGTAAAATTGATTATCTGCTTGAGGCGCGAAAAAATACTAAGAGATGGAATTCTAAAGATCCCTTCTTGGGTCATAGAAATTTGAGACATTTCAATGATGGTGCTGATGCAAGGAAAAGATTAGAGGGGAAGGGAAAATCTAATGAGCCGGCGGGGTTGGAGGATGGATATGAGCCTGGCGTGGGGGGTTGGCAAGGTACTAATAGGTCAGCATCGCAACTGAGGTATCGCGCAAGAGAACTCTTTCGGAATTACCTCATAAGGGGAGAAAGGCTATTTAGGCAAGATGTAAAGACAGGAAGATTACATGTAGAGAAAGATTTATTGGAGGCAGTTAGAGGGTTTAAGTTGACGGAAGAAGACCTTGACTATATCAAAACTAGTACTAACAGAATGAAGAAAGTTATCCTAAGAGGGTTTGAGGCATTTCAACTTTTATTGGTGTCATACCTTAATGAACAAGCAACAGCCGCGTCCAGGCAAACGCAGCCTCCAGCGCGAGGGCGCCAAGTACGCAGAGAGTTACCAGCGCCGCTACGCAAAGCTAAAGATAGCCGGATTAGAGGATCTCAGGTGAGGGTTGCACAGAGATCCGAGTTATATGAGTTCTTGGGCGCAGATAGCATGAGCCAGAAAGCTCTAGAACGAGAGTTTGATAAGGAACGGATGATAGCAGAACTTTTGAAACAAGCCAGACAACTACGTAAGCAAGGAGATATTGATAGTCTTAAACAAGCTTATGACTTGCTCGAAAAGTTTAGAAAACATTCACTTGTTAAGCCTGAGCTTGCGGGCATTGAAGCTGAGATTGCCAAGCAAGAAGTTGCTTTAGGGATGCCAAGTGAGGTTGCCGAGCTTATCAAGGCGCTCTCCCGCGTCGGTGGCAGACTCAGGACTACTCGTCTTGCGTTGGCTCGGTGGCTGGTTGGTGGCTGGAAACTTAGTAGAAAGCAGGAAGATCTACAAAAGTTACGTTTACTGATTTTATCTAGATATGTGGTTATGGAGGGTGAATCAGAATCAGGTAATCGCACAGGTGAGTTACGTGATGTATTTGCCATGGATGACTGTGAGTTAGTGCTTGAAATAGATTTCCATCAAGGAGCGTGGCCAGGGGCGGTGGTATCGAAGATTTCTCACACAGTACCTGCAATTGCTAGGATGCGTCCCGCAACACCTATGGAGGTGGAGGAATATAAGAATAAGCCATGGGGCCCGTCTGTGCCGCCTGTTAAAGATGGGGGGCTCGCGGGAGGGATAGGTCTTCCTGACTCTGGGGCTAAAGGTCTAATTAGGAAAATCTCAGCACAGGCTGAGAAGGAAAAGCGGGATCTTGATGGTGGCCGCTGGCCATGGATGCAGTGGCTGTATAATGAGATTGAGGAGCGGGTGGCAAGTAGCGTCTTAGGGCCGCGATGGGGTTGGTTTGCGGGTCAAGCGCTGGCACCAGATTTTCTTGAGTCAGGAGTGTTTATATTTGGACTGACACTCGGCGTGGGTCTATTGCTCTCATGGGCGTTTGGAATACCATTTGCCCTCGGTCCACCTCTACTTTTGTTGTTGTTTCCAGCCCTAATTGTATCCCTAATTATCTGGCACGCACTGCACTTTTACAAAGCTCCTGGAAATACATGGAGAGAGAAACTAGACTTTATGTTTTCTTCTGAGAAGCTCGCCATTAGCATACCCACAGTAAATCTGACCCTCAGCGTATTCATAATAGCTATATTACTTGACTTAATAGGCCTTGCTATTCCTACTGGCATTCTCTTGATCGCAGGTTTACTATTCTTATCCGTAGTTATTCCGCATATTTTCGTAACCATATTCGTAAAGAAAAATGGCCCTATCTGCCCGATGGTTGGGCAGGGCTCTAATAGTAGAGTCTGGGCGAATCCGGAGAAGACTATGGTATACAAAAGACTTATCCAAGGAGCCGGGTTTACTCAGGAACCCCTCGATTTAATCGAAAAAATAAACCAAAATAAATTTATGATGCGTAAAGTGCTTAGGCCTATCCTCAATTGGGTTTTTGACCAAGGCCTTGATAGTCCTGGAGCTATCTGGTTAAGGCGAGCGGTTAAGTTCTGGGGGCAGTTGCGCCGTAAGCCGTCTGCTGTTCAAGATAACGTGGCATTGAGTCTAGGTAGCTATAGAATTGGTAACAAGCCGGGCACTCGTGACCACCTGCTGCCTGCTGAAATCCATGAAGAGCCAAGTTATATTCTTGTTGCCTCTTGGTTAATAGGGGTGCGTCATGAGCGAGTGCATATAACCAAGCCGTTTATAAGCCACTACTTATCAGATGAGATGGAGGAGGCGGTTAAGGATAAAGATCGGACACAAGCAAAAGCCAGAGCAAAAAGAATTATCGATGAGGTCTTAGAATCAGAGCAGAGGTTATGGAGTACACAGGTATATGATCGGGATAATGCCCTGAGTCTTTTTGGAAATTACGCAAGAGGTCCACAGGATAATATAATACGTCTTGTGGATAGGGGTAACCTCATTGATGACTTTGAGGAAGCATTAGCACATGTACGGACTAAACAGGAGCAGGCCAAAGCATTACTGAAAGATCGACGTGTATTCAATTCGCTGCGGCCCATTGCCGCGCAGCTCTGTCGTTGGTCTAATAAGGCTGGTTGGGGCGAGGAGCTAGTTGATTACTTCCTTAGTCGTGTTATCAAGACTTATAGCGAAGAGAATTTCCGTTGGTATTGGAGAATAGAGGGAGATATTAATACTGGGGAGCCTGAGGCGGCGGGGTCGACTGAGAGGACACACCTTGACCCGAATGAAATAGTAACTAGGCAAGTTGAATGGGAAAGGAGATGGAGGAGCCCAGGGTATCCGGGATTACCGATGGCTTATAACGGTTTTCTCTTTGAAGTCCTTGAGACGGTCGCATCCGAGCCACGGTCTCTACGTGTCATTGACCTTGGTGCTGGCAGGGGGTTCTTCGCACAGACGATTCGCCGGAAGCTCGAAGAGATAACTGGGAAGCGGCCCCTCGTTCTTACGTTGGATGGAGCTAATCTTTCCCCGTTGGCTAGGCTGGCCGGTACGCATGTTCGGGCATTAGTGGAGCGGGTGCCGGTTCGTTCCTTCAGTTTTGATTTTGGGATTGTTGCGCTTGTGTTTGAGTATCTTAGCACTGATGAACAGAGGGCTGCTATGCAAGAGCTTAGTCGCGTCCTTGTTTCAGATGGGATGGCAGTCTTCTTTTTCCACCACCCTCAGTCTTGCCACTCAAGAACTTTTCAACTAGATGATAGGCGATACCAAGCGATCGCCCGATACTATCAGCCGCTTGAAGACTCCGAGATCCGCGTCCTACTTGATCGTCATGGTTTCGACATCGTCCGGATGGAGATCCTCGCGGACTCGCGGGTCTCTAACAGTGTTGACTTAGTCTACGCTGTTATTGCCCGAAAGCGAACGGAGGGTACACAGGATGAGGAATCTGCGACACCTCGGGCAGAAGAATCCGAAGTTTTGGTTTCAGAAGGTAGTGCGTGGCTGGCGCGGTTACGTAGCGTATTGAAATACCCTCTTTTATTCCTGCTTTTATTTGCCGCTGACCAAGTGCTGAAGACTTTAGCTTTAGGGCCGCTATCCGGTCTTCTTACGCCGAAATATCACGACTGGTCGTATAGTTGGTTTGTCATATTTTCTATAGCATTGGTGGGGCTGTGCGCGTTTGTTACCGTGCGGCGCTCATCTGCATTCCTTGCCGTGTATTTTGCTGGGGTTGTCTCTAGCGCAATAGATATGCATTTTCGTTCGGGCGTAGTGGATTGGACTATTCACGGCGCGACTATACCGCCATTAAGCGATGGCCTGATTACCCTGGGTTTAAGTTATATCGCCTATCAATGGTTCCGGAATCAGTCGTGGATGATATTCTCAGGATTAGTGGCCAGCGGTATGATCAGTAAATTCGCGGATATGTCTCAGTTTGGGCTGGAGTTAAAAGACCTTATTACTAAAGTGACATTTACCCAAATACTCTGGGATGTAGCTATTATAGTGGGCGCGGTAGGTTTAGCATTTCGGATAAAACTAAAGAATCACGCCATACCAGAGCGGTTTAACTCTTGGGTTAGTGTGGGGTTTGGTTTATTAAGTTTTCTCTTTGCCGCAAGTACCCTCGCCGCAGTAGTAGCGGTGAGCAATGCTGCGGTGGAGTGGCTTGGCGGTAATAACGAATTTCATTACGCCTTGATCAACGACCTTGGTTCATTAACTCAAAGCTGGCAGGGGATAGCGGGGGTGCTTACCGCAGGATTACTCGTAGGTTATATGCGAAGTGGTGGCAATCAGTCTTGGCTTGATGGCAGAAGCAGGGGTTTTCGAGACGAGCATCCCCGCCAAGGAGGTAGGCAAGGCGAGGGATTAATAGCTCGACATGGAGAGCCTGTGCCGCTTGAGCTAAAGAAGAGATGGGCTGAGTACTACTTCAGCCAACGCAGCCAAGGTAAAGTGCCGTGGATGGCTGTAGTGTATATGTTCGAGCGAGCCACCCGTGAAAATCCCGGAATTACGACAAGAGAGGTAGAAGAAGCGGTCCTTAAGCATATTCCTGGTGAACGCGGATTCGTTTTTTATAGCGACACACTATACCAGAAACTTTGGTTGCCTTTTCAGGATAAGGGGTTTGATATACTTGAGGTCTGCAATAGATTAGAACAAGGTAGCTCTAAGTTTTTTGTTTTCGGTCAGCTGGTCTTAGCGATTGCGCATATAGTTGATAATGAAACGAAAGGGCATCCGTCCTTTATAATGAATATTGCTGATCTTTTATCTCGGCTAGGAAAACCAGAATATAAAGAAATAGGTAAACAGTACGATATTTGGCTCGAATTAAAGTTTATAGGATTCGACATTCGTGAGACTTATAGAGAACTGCGACGTAGCGAGAGAGAGCCGGATGAGGCTTTGGATAAGCTAGTTGCTGTAGTTAAACGAACTGTGCATTGGTGGACTATAGAACATCTTGTAACCAGAGAAAATATTGCGGGGCCTCTTCAGAATTTAGGGCGCAGGCAACGTCAACATCACCAAACTGAATCCGACTGGCTGGATACTGTGGAGGGGAGAAGTCGACTTAGGCGGGGTTACAAGGAAGAGCCGTCTGAGCAGACGGGGTTGAGGGGTGGCGAACGCGACAGCTTGGATTTGGGAGGAGAGAAAAAACCTGAAGTCCAGGTGCCTCAACTGATTAATCTTGCAGATTGGGATCGTGCATTACGACCGGTACTTTTGTATCAAGATATGCGCATCCATTTCCTTAATGCAGCCAGAATAATGAGCGGGCAAGTGGAACTTGGTGTTGTGCCTTCTGGCGGTGAGTTGGCAGAGAAGGTGCTTGAGTGGTACGGGCAGGTAAGGCACGTTAAGAGAGACAGCGAGGGTGGATGGTCCTTTAGGTTTGAATATCAAAAGGAGACTGAGGATTACTTTAATCGTCTATCAGAACAGTGGCAACGAGATGGGCCTTCAGTGGAACTTGCGGCAAACGCGTATAGTTGGATTAGAGAAAGGCAGCCATTAAGGGATGCTAACCACCGCGTGGGGTTCTTACTTATGTGTTACATCTTGTTGCATGCTCGTCTGTCTCCGCCAGTACCCACACCAAGATTTGTCTCTTTTATAGTAACATTAAGCCCATACACCTTATCGGAGCTGATTGAGTGGTTGCGAAGTACCTCGCAGGATTCCCAGAACCTATCCAGAGGCGGACGCTGGCCGTATCGCCAGATGCCTGACCCGCTTGACCACAATGTTATTATTCATCAGCTCGCTGAGAATGGAATGATAAATTCTGGAACCGAACCACATCTTGGTCGTCCGGGATCTATGCTGGGACTTTTTGATGAGCCGCAGGCGGGGTTGGGGGGTGACGGGGATCCTGCTATGGGTGTTGAGGAGCCTAGTTATGAACAACTAACTCCTAAAGGTGAAACCGTTTATGCTGTCTGGCTTGAGCTTTGCGGAAAGGACCCCAAGATTGCCACAAGAAGATGGAGTTTGCGTGCGTTGAGGGATTTAATAAATACATCTTTAGATTTTAAAGCAATAAGCCATCAGGGATTAGCCAATCTCATCAAAATCGTAAACCAAAGACTGCGAGAAGAAGGCAAGCCAGAGATTAAGACAAAAGGAACAAGAAGGTATACTGCCGAGCAACTTTATCACGCCTGGCTTAATCTGCTTGAAGAAAACCGAACTACTGCTGAAAAAGCCTGGACCAAAAAGCAACTCGCCAAATTAGCGGACATGGCTCAAGCGAGTGTCTCATATAATTTTGTTGTAGTAAACCAAAGACTACGAGAAGAAGGCAGGCCAGAGATTAGATTGAAAACAGCTGGAGATATGTTCTATCGCGCCTGGATTGAGGTACTTCAAAAAAATCCTGTTTTGGCAGAACGAACTTGGACTACAAAAGAACTTGTTACTTTAGCAGGAATAAGTCTAGCGAGTGTACACATGCATTTAAATACAATAAACCAAAGACTGCGAGAAGAAGGCAGGCCAGAAATTAAGGTAAAATTAAGAAAAAAGAGGGTTACCAATATTGTTGAACAGCTTCATAGCACCTGGCTTAATCTGCTTAAAGAAGACCGAACTACTGCTGAAAAAGTCTGGACCCAAGAGCAACTCGCTAAATTAGCGGGCATAACTCAAACGAGCGTCTCAAAATATTTTCTTACAGTAAACCAAAGACTGCGAGAAGAAGGCAAGCCAGAGATTAAGACAAAAGGAATAAGAAGTAGCGCTGCTGAGCAACTTTATCGCACCTGGCTTAATCTGCTTAAAGAAGACCGAACTACTGCTGAAAAAGTCTGGACCCAAAAGCAACTCGCCAAATTAGCAGGGATAACCCAGGCAAGTGTCTCACATCATTTTGTTGCAGTAAACCAAAGACTACGAGAAGAAGGCAGGCCAGAGATTAAGACAAAAGGAATAAGAAGTAGCGCTGCTGAGCAACTTTATCGCACCTGGCTTAATCTGCTTGAGCAAGATTCCGCTTCAGCAGAAAGAACTTGGACTATAAAAGAACTTGTTATATTAGCAGGAATAAGGAAATCTAGCGTATACTTACATATAAATACAGTAAACCAAAGACTGCGAGAAGAAGGCGAGCCGGAGATTAAGACAAAAAGAGTTGTTGAGCCGAATAAATTGCCGCCCAGTGATGAAATTTCAACTTCATTCGCTACTTATCACCAACCCGACAGCACCTATGGTATTGGTAGGGCGCCGTGGGTTTTAGAAGAGATTGGTCCCACTTCAGCACAGCATCTTTACCGTCCGGGGTCGTCTAGGATGGGTTTCTTTAATGACCCGCAGGCGGGGTTGGAGGGTGACGAGAAGGCTGAGGTGGGCGAGCAACCCACATCACGCGTAAGCGGTCAAGAGGGTAGCCTGAGGCGAGGAGACGCCGGACATAAAGAAATAATTAATGTTGTTACTCGGATCGTACGTAAACCAATGCATTGGTTTAGCACCGGATTCATGTGTCTAGCAACCTTCATTCCTGCCGGTATAGGATTATACGCCGGCCTCAATGCAGTTCAGTTAATTTCTGGACATTTGCCGGTTAACTTATCGGTGTTTGGGTTGCCCGCTTTGGTATTAAATATATGTTTAGCATTAGCCATAGAATCTATTGTATTTTTAGCATTATTGAGATTATGCCAGGATTTTACATCGCAGCAAAGGGAGATTATTGAAGAAGAGGTAGGATATTTTGCGCAACGCGTAACTCCTAAACTATCTCCTTTGAAAGTTAAGAAAATTGCCTCAAGAGTCCATTCTGTAAGACTCCTTATTCTGGGTCTACCCATATTATTTTCTATGATTGCCTTACATCTGTTTACTAATTTAGGGTTTTCAATTATAAAAACCCTTACCCAGCACCATATTGTTAATATAATTATTGCTATTCCCATTGTTCCTATAGTATTTTTGTTTGGAATATTTCTACTATATATTTCTATAAGTTTAGTATTAGAGATGAGTGCGACGAATGTAGGGATAAGGTTAATTTGTTTGAATGCGAGATATTCACCAAATCAACTTAGGGTAGAGCTCGTTCATGAATTACAACATTTATTCTGTAGCTTAGGAATTCAGAGAAAAGAATTCTTAGCCGAAGCCTATAGCTTATTGAGAGCTGTAGAGTTAGTTGGGCTAAGTCGGAGTAAATTTAAAGAAATCGCTTCTTACGAAAAAGAAGCTAAGGATAGATACCGTTATTTTATTAAAGGTATGAGATTAATGCGAAAGGTGGCCGATGCAGTCTTAAGAGATAAACAAGCGCGTCAATTGGTTAAGGAAACTTGGAAAGAGAAATTCTTGTTTAGATTATTTAGTTTAAGAGAGCCAGGATGGACTTATGATTATGGATGTATATTAGGCGGTATGGCATATGAATTAGGACGACAGACAGGCCAACACGATAATGCCTGGGAATTTTTGCGTCTGTTGGGCAATGGTGTAGCGCCTGCTGTTGCCGAAAAGACGATTAGAGAAAGAACTACAGATACTGGAGATGTTCCTTTGGATTCTGATCAAGCCACCTACAACCCCTATCAGCCTGATCCCGGAACCTTGGAATTTGCTCAACAGAGCGGAGCGATTGAAGGTCCGGTAACATTTCACGCAAACCGTCCAGGATTTGATATGGCTGGAGGACTATTTGGAAATCCGCGGGCGGGGTTGGGGAGTGGCAACAGTAATTGGTCAGAAGTCTCTTTTGCTAACTCACGAATTCCGAGAGAAATAGAAATGTATCTCAAGGTGTTGAGGGAAAGAAAGGAATTGACTGATGAGGGGGAAAGAGCACGCCTTGATGCTGCTCATAAACTGAGAGAAATTGACCTGAAAGTATATGAAAGTTTGGATGATACGATTACTGAGAAAATCGTGTCAAATTTAATTGCTTCACTACAGTATGACGATCTCTTTGGTCACCTTTCTGATGTAATTAGAGATGTATTCATCAAGATTGGTCGAGCTGCAATTCCTCAATTACTTAGTGCATTAAGAAATGAACACGAAAAAGTCCAGTCGGGTGCTTCGAAGGCACTCCGTGCGCTATCAATAGCTCAACCAGGAATCCTACCGGTACGCACGGTTCTGGCTGAATTTCCAGAATATCAGGAGTTATTTAGACGGGGAAGCGATGTTGAGACAAATTTCCATGAGATTTCAGAGGCACTACTTGAGCCTGTTAGATACAAAAGGGTTGTCTCAAAACCCTCTGATTTTCCATCACCCCCTCAAGTTGATCTTAACTCTGTTAAGACTTACAAGAACATAGAAAATTTTGTGGAATCAACATTGGGCTTAAAAGTCAGGTCTTACGAAGTGAGAGGCCGTTCAGTAATTATAGATGTCGGGGAAGGACAAAAGCTCGTTTTGAAATTTGCACGGCACCCACGATATTTAAATTGGAAGCTTAAATTCAAAGTAGAAAAGCTTGTCTGGGAAACTGAAATTATTCGCTATCTTCAGCAACATAAAGACCGTTTTGGTATCAAAAGTAGGTTACCTCAACTGATATCTATGGAAAGAGACTCGTATATTTTTCAGATTGTGGAGATTCCTATCGAGCTCTGGGAAGAGTATATAGTGGAAAAGCCTTACTACGCCATCGCGTATCTTGCCGATAACACCTATCTTACATACTTAAACGATAAGACGTTAGATCTAGAAAGTTTTAAACACGCGAGCCTCTTGAATTTGAGCGAACTGGCTCGTTTGGCAACCTATGGCATAGATGTGTACAGTCTTATACCATTGTTTCATAACCGGGAACAAGAACGACCTTATAGTTGGGATATCTATTCTGGGCCGGGCAGGGTAGATAGATGGCTTGTTACGACTCAGTATCCCAACATGAGGTTATCAGGCCTAGCTGATTTTGAAGAATTTGCCAGTATTGATCACCCATACTCAGCATATGAGTTGCGACACCCTTTGGGAACTTACCTTTTTGCTTGGTCTTTAGTCCTGGGTAGCTACTTAAGGGTGAAATATCGCCAACAAAGACGCCTATTTATCAATATGATGTGCGACCTTCTTAAAGAAGGCTTTAACAACTTTTATTCGATTGTTACAGGGCAAGATTCACCACTAAATGAATATATAGATTGGGATAGATTAGCAGATGAGATGGCCAAATACATGTTAACAGATAAATATAAGAACGACGGAGTAAATCCTGACCTGGGTCAATATGACTTTGGCTTTCCTATTTTGCCGCTCATCAGGGCTATCTATATCACAACGACATTGGCTATTTTAGAACGTAGAGAATGGAGTGCAACCCAAGAAATCAGTGGAGGTGATTCACAGAATAGCCAGGGCAACCAGATAAATCCTGACCAAGCCACCTACCGACCGATGCCCGAAGATGAAAATGAGGCGATTCTCGGGCAGCTCGCAAGGAATGGTATTATCAATCCTCATACTGAATTACATGACCGCAGTGGGCTAGATCGAGTCGAACTATCAGATTTTACGCAGCAGGCGGGGTTGGGGGGTGGTGGGGCGGGAACGACCTGGAAACCAGTAGGCACGTTAGCGGAGGCCGAGGCGTTTGCGAGGACGAGCGTAATTACATGCACTTTGTATCATGGTACGACCAAGAAGAGCGCTAAAGCGATCTTACGCGAAGGCTTTAATCTCAACCTTGCAGAAATTGGAGAAGGTATCTGTTTGACCGTTTATCGGGATTTTGCTGAACACATGGCTGAAGCCGCCGCCTTTAGGCGAAAAGACGAAGGCGGGCTGGTAGTTTTATCAGTTAAGGTATATCTTCTGAAGGTGATGTATTGGGCCGAACCTGATTCGGTTAGGGATAGGAATGAAGTTAATGCTGATATTCATCGTGGCATTAGTCAGACGGATGCTCTGAAAAGTCGAGGTTATTATGCACATGGTAATAGGGATCTCTCGGGACTGATAGTACTCGAAGCACAGAGGATCATGGTTATCCAGGAACCAGAAATTTTGCCTGGCAGCCCAACTGAGGCGGGACCAGGTGCTGCTGGCCCATCAGTGGGATCCGATAAATCCCCAGAAGGAGATGAAGAGTTTATTGGACGCGTGGAGTCGGGTGGTGGCGAGGAGTCTGAGGCGGTCGACGAGAAGCATCAGCGACTGCTTGAAATTGAAGCTGCATTTAAAGAGGTAGAAGAGTTGCCAAGCCCGCTGGGGTTAGCAGGAAAGTCTAATCTGGATCGTTATGAATATCAGGGACGCCGCCTGTACGTGGTACATGGTCAACACGGTTCACTAGAAGCCATGCGAATTTTACGGGATGAAATTGCTCCGTTAGTTATTGAGCATCCTGAAGACTGGGTTTTCCTTGTTGAAGGGATAGAGTACCCAGACATTCCGAAAGTTGGCATCGAGACGAATTTCGCCCGACGTATCGCGGAAGCTCTTCATGTTCCATTCAGGAACCCGATTGTGAGCGGCTCCGAAGACTGGTTAATCTACGAAGAGATTGCCGAGAGATTATGGGGCGACCGACGTTTTGCAGCGCAATCGGTTGCGTTATGTACGTTAGGAATACTAGATAGGGCCGCCCAGCGTCAAGGCAGGCCTGAAATCGATGTCACGGCGTATGACTATGAGGGTGCTGTTAAAGAGTATCCGAACTTAAGCGCTGATGAACTAAGGCAAATGGTAGAACTACTTCTGGAATTCAGTCGGCGTTATACTGATGAATACAAAACTTTACGCGATACTATGAACTTCCTAATGGTAGAGGTGATGAATTCGAGGAGTGCTAAGCGAATGCAGGTTCTCCTGCAGGAATTTACTAATAAAGGGCATGTCTTGGTGATGCTTGGTGAGAATCATCTCACGCTCGTCGAGTCGTTGGCGGGGGTACAGAAGCTCGAAACAGGGGTGAGAGGTGATAGTGATGATTTGAGTGCTCGGCGCGGAATTTTGGCTGGCGGGGGGCGAGAAAAAATAGCAAGAGAGACTGGTAAAATTGATTATCTGCTTGAGGCGCGAAAAAATACTAAGAGATGGAATTCTAAAGATCCTTTCTTGGGCCATAGAAATTTGAGACATTTCAGTGATGGTGCTGATGCGAGGAGGAGGTTAGATAGAGAAGGAGAATCTGAGAAGCAGGCGGGGTTGGGGGGTGGCGGTGCAGAGGAACCTGAGTGGTTAGCGGATGTGCTAGCTAACCTTAAGAAGGGCTGGTATGTTGTGCAAACGATAAATGGGGCGAAGCGGGTCGGCAAGGTCTCAGAGAAATCGTGTCGCACTGATGATGGTGATGTGAAGTTAGTGGTGGACTTTGGTGATGGTGAGCCTAATGCATCTGTGCTATCGACCTTCAACCTTGGAACGTTAGGAGATATGCATCTAACTATAGAAGAAAGAGAGATCGCTTTCTACACTCTGAAAGTAAGACTTCGAGAGAAGGTTATAAGGAGGTTGGTAGAGCAAATTGATGAAGCTAGCCGTTCGGAATTGTTAGGGCTACTTAGGCAAGTTCAAAGCTTCGGCAAGCGAATAAAGATTCTACGGATATATTTCGGGCTGGCCAAAGAATACCTTGCACAGAAGGTATTAGGATTCATCGATGCGAGCACTTACGACGACATTGAAAGAGATTATTATGCACACGTTTTAAATCAACTCAGAAAATTCATTATTAAGGAATTAGAGAATTTCTACGGCGTGACATTACGTACAAAAAACCCCACCCTGAAAGTAGCCCTGCGCCAAGAAGGTACACTTGAGTATACGCCTACTCTAGAAAGAAAAATAGATGAAGTTGTAGCGGTTAGCCCTGCTTCTAAAAAAACGCCAGAAATAATGAAGAACCTGATAGATGCGCATGAGGCTATTCTTGCGCACAGTAATTATTCAGATGTTGAGTTAGATATTAAGATGCTTTTAACAGCCCTAAGTGCTGAGGATGTAGAAACGCATGAACATGCACTTTTGGTTCTCGGGGAGGCTGTAAACAAATTTGGAAAGGAAGAAGTAAAGGCAAGCATTAATGAGTTTAAGGAGAATAATCCGGATTTGGCCGAGAGAGAAGGACTAAAGATTCTGGAAATCTTTATGGAGAAGGGGATAGATGCTGTAGGTGTGATTAATAATTTTCCTGGTGCTTTTCATTTCAACTATGATAAGTTTAGAGGGATTATAAATATTCTTGAGGATATCGGGATAGATGCTGCTAAGGTTATTAATGGACATCCTGCAATGTTAGGCTACAGTCATGATAAAGTCAGATTTAGGATTCAACTTATAAGGTATATTGGCCTGCATACACGTGTATTAGAGAGTGGATATTACCTAACTATTGGTAGTGAAGAATTATTTTCGAAACTCGAAAAGGCTAAAGGGGTAGATAAAGATAAACTCGACACAGCAAGAAAAGGATTTGCGAATCTTCAAGAGGTCTTTCAACTGACCAATGCCAAAGTTGAAATCTTAGCATCTGAGAATTTTGAACTTTTGGAACTGAGTATAGAGGAGCTAAAATCTAAAAAAGTGCCTGTAAATAAAATTCCACTTGGTCTATTGTCAGCATTATTTAAGAGGCGTGAGGATAAGGATGGAACTGTATCTTTAGAACCAAAAAAGCGTTATGTAGCTTGGGTGGATTTTAATGGTGAATATGGTCGTGGCCCTGGGGCGGCTGAGGCGGTAGGGCAGCCGGCCGGTCAAGCAAGAGGAACGTCAACAAGTTTTGAAGAACAATATACTCATATCACGCCTGAGAAGTTCAGGCGGTTAATGGAAATTTTGCGCGGGGAGCAGATATTTAGCCCAGAACAGCAGAAAGAAATAGAGCGATTTGCTGAAGCCGTTGAGGTATTAGTTGGAGTCCGGAAGGAGTATGAGAAGAGCAACAAATATCCTTACGGATGCGACGATTATGCGGCAAGGACTGTGGGAGTTTTGGTTGATGAGTTTGGATTTACCGTTTACCTAAATATTGATGAACAGCCGCAACAAGGTGAGAAATACCTACTGCAGCAATGCCAACTGCCTAATCGTCATGAATATGTTACTGTGCGTATTGGCGGACATACGCTGATTGTTGAGCTTACCGCAGACCAGTTCTATCCATTGAGAAACAACACATTCGGGCTGGTGGTTATACCGTATGACGTGGTTTATAGCCACCCTAAGCAGTTCTGGATGTACACTAGTGGCGTTAATAACCGCCAAGTTCTTTACGAAGGAGATAGAGGGAATCTAAGAAATCATAGAGCACAATCAAAAGTCAATATTAAACCCACAAGAGATAATCCGCAGGCGGGGTTGGGGGGTGACGAAGAAGACTCGGCCGCGGCGGAGGAGGCGCTTGATAAGTTGGAGCGCGGGCAGATCGTGTCTGATCGTACTGGTCAAACCTATGAAGTGCTGGGAAGGCTTGATGGGGCCAGTAGTAGTCAGGTGTATCTTGTCAGGCGGCGTAGCGATGACATGATGGTGGCGCTGCGGGTGAATCTGCTTCTTTCAACACCAGAAGGTCAACGGTATATCGATGCGGAAGATAAAGCGTTGCACGATCGGCTGGGTTCGGGACATCCGAGTGTGGTTGGCTTCCTTGAGATGGGTTGGGTTCAGCTGCGAGACGGTCCGCATCGGTTGCGCGTGCTCGAATTGGTGTCACCAAGGATGAATTTGATTCTTCAGTTTGAGAGGATTCGAAAGCTTCCCATCGGCAGGCGGCTTGCGATCGTCCGGCAAATCGTCCAAGGCTTGCACTTTCTACATGAGCGGCGCGTTCTCTACCCAGAGTTCATGAACGCGAACATCTTCATCGATGACGCCGACGTGGTGAAACTGGGGGACTACTGGGCTACGGAGTACTGGCCGGGAGGACTTCCGTCCTTTGAGCGAACTCAACAAATTATTGGTGATAACTTGGAATGCATAGCTGGGTTGATCAGTTCGCTGCTAGTCAGCGTGCCCGGTGGGCGGGGAGTTGGTGACTGGGTTTACCCACTGATTCGCATGCTCTATGTGGGTAGTCGTGCTCTTGGCGATACGCATACTGTTGATGAGGCCTTTGAGAATTCTGCAGTGATTCTCTCGGATGTCATCGACAGCCTCGCCTCCATCCAATCGCAACTGGAGGATGGCGATGAAGGCTCAGGCCCAGCGTCAAATGCAGATGTTACGATCGATACCGACCGAGCCAACTATCAACCGATACCTAAGGATGAAAACGAAACTACTTTAGATATGGTAATCGGGTCTGAGCGGAGCAGAGGGCATTCGCTTTGGGAACGGGTAGGATTTGATTCGGCGGAACCACCAATCTTCCTAGAGCAGGTAGGGTTGGGGGATAAAGGTAAGGAGTCTAAAGAAGTTAGACCAAGAGTGATACTCGAGATCGGTGCGGGAGACGGTGCGGTAGCAATAGCATTGGCTGGAGCCTATCCAGATTGTGAAGTAATTGCCGTCGAGCCTCTTTGGAAACAGATTGAGTCAATCTCCCTCGATAATAGGATACAACCTCCGTTGAATTACCTTTCGAATCTACGTCTTGTTCATGAATATCTGGAAGAATGGGAATGTCCAGAACTTACAGGTCGCGTTGATGAAGCTCTTTGGATTATGCTCGACCTTGGCTTGATGCGGCTTGACAAAATAGGCCCTATAGCGCAAACCATTGCCCGTTTCCTCCGGCCTCACGGTACACTTACAGTAATCTCGGATGTCACTAACATCGGTAGCGATTCCTATTTGTTGTTGTGGCCAACGTTTAATAAGTTCCTCAATAGTCTACGCCAGGTGGGCTTGGATGTCGTCTATGAGGAGTTATCTTTTGAGAATATCATTGTCCGCATTCCTATCAGCGTACACTCGGTTTATCTTAATAAGCTGAATTCCGAAAGACCCGCATTTTGCATTGTGACGGCAACGAAGAATGCCGAGTTCAATCTTCAGCAAGTGGCTGAGGCCGAAGTCGACACCGGAATACCATCTTCTTCCACTGGCTACTATCAACCCGATGGCACCTCTGGCATAGGTAGGATACATGGAGTTTTAGAAGATATAGGACCAACTTCAGAAAAGCATCCTTACCGTCCGGGGTCGTCTAGGATGGGTTTCTTTAATGACCCGCAGGCGGGGTTGGGGGGTGGCGAGGAAGAGGAACCTGCGTGGTTAGCGGATGTGCTAGCTAATCCTGAGAAGAACTGGTATGTTGTGCAAACGAGAAATGGGGCGAGGCGGGTCGGCAAGGTCTTAAAAGAATCTTCTCGTACTGATGATGGCGATGTGAAGTTAGTTGTAGACTTTGGTGATGGCGAGTCTAGTGCCCATGAGAGATCGACCTTCAAACGCGGAGCGTTACCATACATGCGTCCGGCCACCGAAAGAGAGATCCCTTTCTACATTCTGAAAACAAAACTTCGAGACGGTACCTTAGGGGGGCTACTGGTAGAGCAAATTGATGAAGTTAGCCGTTTGGAATTGTTAGAGCTACTTCAGCAAGCTAAGCGCATCGAGGAGCGAATAGCGCTCCTGCGGCAATATTTCCATTTAGCCCTGGCAGACCTTGGGAAAGTACTAGGTATCACTGAAGCAGCTTACATCAATATTGAAAGTGGTCATACATACCGTTTAGATGAAGCCACGCCTAGTATTAGGAAATTAGAGGATTTCTACGGCGTAAGATTACGTACAGAAGATGCCAACCTTACTAAAAAAGTCCGCCCCAAACAGGTTACGCCTAAGCCTACGCCTACAGAAAAACGTACTACCCCGGGTATTAGCCAAGAGATAAAAAGGATGATTATTCAATATCTTGCAGAAGGAAAAGCCAATGATAGAATTGCAACTTTACTTTCCTTGTCAGAGCCTACTATGAATAGCTTTGTGCGTAATTTAAAAATAGACTTAAAAGCTACGCATTTAGACCACTGGCAGCTAATCGTTGTTCTTCTGGCCAGCGATGAATATAAAGAAGATATTAAAGAGACAAAGGCAGTAAAAAGAATGAGGCAGTTCCTAAGAAGGTTAGCCGAGGTATTAAGTGGATTTGAGCAGGAACTAAATGACGAAGAGAGAAGAGTTTTTGCACTCATGAAAGAAGGAATAAAAGACGAAGAGATTATGTCGTTATTAGTTAGGGGGCCTGAGCAGTTAAAAGGGATGCAGTCTCGTATGAGAGATAGATTATTCGGGGAATTGGAAAGATTTGCCTTTTGGAAGAAGATGAAGGTGGACTTAGCAGATGAACTAAAAAGATTGAGCCTGCGCCGTATTATACTTATGTATAAGACAATGCAGGAAAGAGGATTTTTGCGAAATTTCACAGAACATCCGGATTTACCAAAGCGCGATTTTATGAACGGAGTTAGGGATATTCCTTCTGGCCTCTGGCCGGATAATTCTAGTAAGAGGCGTAATTATACCCTTCAGCCTCCAGATGGGAACGATAATGACTTAGAACCCGCTCCCGATAAAGAAGATGAACCGCAGGCGAGGGTGGGAGGTAGCGAGCAGAGCACACCTTTATTAGACCTTAACAAATTAGAAGCATTGGAAAGGTTCATTAACGAACACGATAAAATACGCACATATACGCATTGGGATGGAACGTTTTATGCGCCTACTCCATTTTTGACCAGCATAGCTTTTTTTGAGGAATTAAAAAGAAGATTCGGGGATTTGAGCGGTAAGCATCTTTTGGATTTTGGCGCAGGTGATTTAAGGGTGTCGTTGGTGGCAGCATATCTCTATGGAATGAAAGTAACTGCTGTTGAAAAGAGCGCTTTTATTTCTGAGAAAGCAACTAAGATCTTTGAAGATGCGCAAAAGCAAGGTTTTGCCAAAGACATCATTTTCATAGGTAATACAGATGCCTTAGATATAGCTTGGTCTGATCTTGATATTGTTTACTTCTTCTACACAGAGCCTTGGTATAGCAAGGAAAGAGATGTCTTCCGTGCTAAATTACAGGATAAGATGCAGGAAACCAAACCAAGCGCTATACTGGCTCTTGTTTTTGTAGCATCACAATTATCCTATAAGTTACACGTTTTTCCAAAACTTAAAGCATTATATCCGCAGACGGTCTGTTTCTCTCCCGAAACGGATGGTTGGTATCTTCAAATTTATAAATTGCCTGATGAGGCACCAATTGCCTTTGAAAAAACTATTTCTTCTGTATTCTCCGCTTCATCTATTATTCCTCAAACCGAAGAATTTGAAAACAGCTTAACCTCAGTACGGCATCCGCGTGGTTGGGTTGCACCTGAAAATTTAGACGAGCAGAACTGTGGTTATGGTCAAGACGAAGAAGATAGACGAGCCGAAGAACAGGCAAAACGAGATGCATTCAGAGATTTTCATGAGTTTGCGCGGGAAGAAACAAAACGCGAAAGGGTAACAAAGCCGAGGGGCATAGAAGATAGTTTAAGCCAGGAAGATGAATTAGCAAGATTTTCCCATTTCTCGGAAGACGAGATAAGAGTGTTAAAAGCAAAGGGAGAATCTGCTGAAGAGATAGCCGCAGAAATCGGAGGAATTTTACCTCTTCAGGTGGAATCACTCATAGGAAGTATTAAAGGAAGGTTAAAGTTAAATGAGATTACAGTTAATACAATTGCTGAGGCAAGAAAGAAAATATTAGAGAAAAAGATTCCTACAGAAGTATCAACTTCTCCTCCAAAAGAAAAACTCATCCCGGTTATTACTCCTGAGATTAAGAGAGAAATTATCCAATGTCTTGCAGAGGGAAAAGGTAATGAAAGAATTACTGACTTTTTTAAGCTACCAGAGTTTCTTGTAAACAGTTTTATTATAAGAGTAAAAAGACAGTTAAAGGCAACGTATTTAGATCACTGGCAGTTAATCGTCCTTCTCTTGGCAAGCGATAAATATAAAAAAGAAATCCAAGAAACAAAAGAAGTACAAAGAATGCGAGCGTTTTTAAGAAATTTACCCGCGGTATTAAGTGCTTTTGAAGAGGGCTTAGAAGGCGAAGAAAGAGATATCTTTAGGTTAATGAGCGAAGGCAAAGGAAATGAAGAAATCTCAGCGTCATTAGGTATATATATAGATAGGTTACAAACAACACAGCGCACTATGAAAAAGAGTTTACTTAAAGGATTTGCAAGATGGACTTTCTGGCCAGAAATGCAAAAGGATTTAGAGCAAGAATTAAAGAGATTGAACTTGCGTCGTATTTTGCTTATGTATAAGACAATGCAGGAAAGAGGATTTTTGGGTGATGTTGGTTCTGGTATCTTTCAGGATAATTCTAGAAAGAAACGTAATTATAGAAAAGATAAAGGAGTGGGAGAGAAAAGGGAGCAGATCGACTGGCAATTAGAAGAAAATAGAATAAAGGCACTGAGAGATTTATTAGACTCCGGTGTAATTATCACGGAAATTAAAGAGACAGATATGTCCGAAGGCTTAAAGAAACACTACGGCAACGACCCTGCGAGAAAGTGGATAAAGGATGTTGGTCTAAAAATCATACCCTGGACCAGAAAGAAAATGCCCAATGGATTCTGGAAACAGCCAGAAAATAGAATTAGGTTTACCAGATTATTAGCCCAGCTTTTCTGGGATAAAGAGAATAAACCACCCTACAAAATGACCAAAGAGCATTTTTTCAGGTTCGGTCTTTACAGGATAATAACATATACAGGAGGTCCCTCTAATGCATTAAGAGAGGCAGGATACAGATTTAGGATAAAGAAAGTGGGTCAGATGATCAACATTAAGTATGAAGTAATAGCTGATATAGAAGAGGCCTTAGCCAGGATGGTTGAGCAGGGCAAAGATATATCCCCCTTGTCGGTGAATAGGCACGGATTCTATTCAATTGTGCGTAATCGTAGAATTAGACTACCTTTAGCAACAACAGATCCGCAACTTCTTGCCTTGATTAAAAAAGCACTGGTTAAATATGGATTTTTGATAGTAGTAGAGGGAACAGAAGATTTCCCTCAAGCTTTAAGAGAGAGATTTAAACAGTTCTCTTCTGATCCGTATGCTATCTGCGATGCTCTGTATATGATAATAAACAGTAAAGAGGAAGCAACTCAATATCGTGCGATTAACCGCCTTTTGGAGACGGCCATACTATTTCCCGACGAGGTAGAAAAAAGCCTTGAGGAATTAATGGAATATCAGGATACATCTATAATAGAGAAAAGATTTCTGAAAACCGATTCCGGAAAATTGGTTCTGCTCGCCTTGGCTCTTAAGACAGATGCCAGAGAATTCTTTAATACTACCTTGGCTCTTGGGGAAGATGCCGGAGTGTTCATTATTCCTATTTTAGCTCTGTTAGTAGAAAACAGAGTGCTATATCAAAACCTGATTAATTTAGCTATAACTCATCCCGCACAGTTGGAAACAGCATTAAAGTTTGAAAGCGTTTCTAGCAGACTGAAGTCATCTCTAAACAAAGATACCCTGGGAGTTTTGATGGCTAGACTGGAGAGCGGAAAAGCCGCGACAAAAGTAGAGGAACAAAAGCGGCAACAGGAATGGAGCCGCAGCGGTTTTGGCCCGGACAGACCGCATATCTTACAAGAACCAGATGGGAAAGACGACGCCATTCCGCCTATGGCTGGCGGCTCAGGGAAGGATGATAATTTTACTACGTTACCAGATGAGTCAGATCTTTCGAGGGCAGGCCAGGTAAAGCAGAGAATAGGAAAGCAACTTTCCGGTAAGGAAAGAAGGTTGATTGATAGAGAGGCTGGCCGGTTAGCATATCTACTTACCGAAAGACAAGTAATTGTATATTCTTCTTTTGATCCCGATGCTTACACTGATAACGAATTAAGAGTGTTAGAGGATGTAGAATGGCAGATTGGTGATTTTGCAAAAAGAAGAATAGACCCAGAGCTAATCCGAGCATTTAGACTCAGGGCTAATGTTTTAATTTTCCAACGCTATGAAGCGATAAAAAGAGCAACAATATCAATGAAAAGATTAATCATATTGGAGTCAATAATCAATGTAAGGGAGTCGCAGGAAGAAGATATAGATTGGGAGGTTAGTTTGGATGTTTACCGCGCCGGTATATTAAAGGATATTTATGGCTACAAGGATGGCCTTAAGGTGTATATGGAGAGATTTGTCGCTGGGCTATATACTCACCGACGATTAGAACCGGGGACACGGGTGAGATTAATATTAGTGAATGGAGATAGAGGTATAGGTGCAAAGCTAGCGTTCGGTAAATTTTTTGGAATAGAAAGATGGGCGGCTCGACGGTCAGCAAAAGGCGGCGTAGGCGCGCTTAAGCCAAGACGCTATCCTTTAAAATTGAATAGGGCCTCTAAGTTTTATATTGGACACCTAGTCGGGCTTTATCAGAGAAGGCATATTAGCGCAAGGATGTTATTTGGGTTGCTTTTGGGTTTTGCCTGGGAATGTCCCGCAGAGGAGCTCGCTAATCAGGCACTGGGTGAAATAAGAAGGCTCGGCTTAAGATACCATAATCAAATGCCACCCGGAAGCGGCTTTGATCCTCACTCTCCTTTTGAAAGCCGCTCGATGCGTAGATTTGTTTCATCTTCAGGTAGTGGGTGGAGACCATTAGAGAGATTCAAGAAGGGAGAAAAAAGAAACAAGAATCCGCGCCATCCTCAAGATGCAATTGATGGGGTTGTTTCAGGTATGGGCTTGGGTGATATAGAAGAGACTTCTAGAATAGGGAAGCAGGCTGGACATGTAGGACTCGGTCAAGTAGTTGACAGCAATATTTAATAAGAAGTTAAGATGAAAGACAGAAGACACAACACGCGTTGGCAGATAAATAGAGAGGTGAAGGTTAAATTAGAAGGTGCTCAGACCTTTACCCACGGCCACATTAAAGATATTAATTTTAAGGGTCTTCAGATTTCTTTGAAGATAAAGTTACCCAAAGAGACATTCTTAAAATTAAGTATAGCCTTCGCTGATGAATTTATCTTGAGTTTAGAAGCCTGGGTGGTTTGGCGTAAGAGCATAGATAGATTTAATCTCTATGGCCTTTATATTACCAAGATAAATGAGGAAGATAAGGAAAAAATCTATAAATTCGTCTATAAATATTTCCCTCAAGAGATAAGTAAGAAGAGGATGCAAGAATCAGAAATAGAGATAGGAGGTGAGACTATGCAAGACAGAAGAATTTTTGCTCGATTTCCAGTGAACTACCCCTTAAGATTCATCGACCCGCATACGAATAGCGAGGGAGAGGCCCAAACAGATAATCTCAGTGCTAAAGGTTTAGGCGTAGTGACCAATAAAGAACTTAAGCCTCAGACCCCTTTAGAGATGTGGCTTAAGATTCCTGATAAGGGTGAGCCGCTTTATACCAGAGGTGAAGTGGTCTGGTCAAAGAGGTTAGAGTTTAATAAATATAGGGTAGGAGTTAAGTTAGAGAAGGCAGATTTGATGGGTATGTCGCGCATTTTCAGGACATGATTCCCAGATTTTTAACCCTGTTAACAGAAGAAAAAGTTAAAATTTTTACTTGACAAAAGCCTATTGATATGTTATACTTACATATAATAAAGCAAGAAAGAAAACGGTTTCTTAAAGAGTTTTTTAAAGTATTTAAAAACTAGGGCCACGGTTTAAATTGAACGTAAAAAGTTCAAGGAAAAATCGTGGCCTTTTTATTTAAGAATAGAAAAACAGGAGTAGAAATTGAGGAATAAAATTTGCGGCAGAACGATGGCGTTATTCTTAGCGCAATGTTTATTTTATGGCATCGCTTTAGGTAGTTTATCTGCCAGAAACTTTAGCATACCCTTCCAGTACGCTACGATTAAAGAGGTCTTTGAAGCAAAAGGCGCCGCCCAAAATGCAGACCGAATAATCATCCACATCCAGGATGCCCACTGTAATTATGAAGCCCAGAAGAATATGGCGGGTGTTTTAGAGTATTTAGTCAAGGAGCATAACCTCAAATTAATTATGGTGGAAGGAGGCAGCGGTAATGTAAATCTATCTTTCTTAAGGGCGTATTCAGACCAGAAAGCCCGAGAAGAGGTAGCAGACAAGTATCTTAAGGAGGGAAAGATTTCCGGGGAGGAATATTTAGATATCGTTTCTGACTATAATCTTGACCTCTACGGTATAGAGGATGAGGCGCTTTATGATGCGCATCTGGCTGCTTTTGAAAAGTTGGATTCTATAAAGGATGAAGGATTACGCTATTTAGAGGGCTTAGCCAGTATTATAAAGAATCTCAAGCCCTATATCTATACTGAAGAACTTAAAGAGCTGGAGCAAAAAGAGGCCGACTATGAAAATAAGTCAGTTTCTTTAGCCCAATATTGCCAATATCTTAAAGATATGGCGCAGAAGAAAAACTTGAATCTTGAGGATTACCCTCATTTAACTACATTTTCTGAGACTGCCCGATTAGAAAAAGAGATAGATTTCCCACAGGCAGAATCAGAGCGCAATGCCTTTATCAAAGATTTAGCTGGCCTTCTTGATGAAAAGGCAGTTAAGGAGCTCATCAATAAGAGCCAAGAATTTAAATCCCAAAAGATAACCTCCGAAGAATATTATTCCTTTTTGCAGGCTGCTGCAGGGCAAAAATTAGACCTCCAACATAACTACTCCCAACTCAACTCCTATATTACCTATATAACCTTAAGCAAAGATATTGATGCTTCAGACCTTTTGAAAGAAGTAAACTCAATTGAAGAGAAAATAAAAGAGGCTTGCTTTATCAACAGCGATCAACGAAAATTAAACGAGATCTCCCAATCTTTACAGATCCTCACCAGATTCCTAAATATAGAGTTAACCCCCCAGGATTACGAGTATTTTAAGGCAAATCAACCTAAATTTTTAACTGCTTCCTGGATGGATTTTTTAACTCAAAATTGCCGCAAGCATAATCTAACGATGTATCCAACTGCCTCTGGTATTATTGATGAAAATCTTAACGCATTAGACGGCTTTTATCAATTAGGGCAAGCAAGAGAGAAAGTTTTTATCAAGAATGTAGTGAATAAAATGGATGAATCAGGTCAGAATTTAGCCGTACTTATCACGGGTGGTTTTCATACGCCTGGCGTTACGCAGATGTTAAAAGATAAAGGTTATTCCTATATAGTAATAGCGCCAGTAATTACTAAAAAGAGCGACTCCAGCATCTACTTTTCCGTCTTAAAAGGGGAAAAGAACCGCCTGGAGGAAGCCATAAACGAGGAAGAATAGATAACCATTTACAAAACAGGAGGATGAAATGGTAACACAATTTTTTAAGAGAAGTTTATTGGTAAGGGTGATAGCTTTTATTGTTATTGCTAATTTTATCTTTACTGGCATCCCTTTAAGTGGTTATTCCTCAAGCGCAATCGCTTCAGATAGTTTGAGGCCACAGGCAGCCAGCAATACGGCAACAGGAGATGACATTGGACGCGACCTTAAAAATCCTGGCACTGGCGCAGATAGTAATAACACAGATGATCTAAGCGAGCGGCTCATAGTAGAGTTTAGTGAGATTGGTAAAGAGGATGTGCCTATTGCCGGAGGCAAAGGTGCTAATTTAGGCGAGTTACAGAAGGTAAGGGGTATTTCGGTTCCTCTAGGCGTGGCCATAACTACTAAGGCATTTCAGTTACATATAGATAGAGGAACTGTGGAAATAGAAGAAAAGGGCGAAAAAACTACACTTACTCTAAGACAATTTATTGAGGATAGACTTAGGGGCCTTGATTACAATAATTCAGAGGAGCTCGCTTTAGCCGGTGAAGATATCCGTAAGGCAATAGCTTCTGCCAACATGCCAAAAGAAGTAGAGACCGAGATAAGGCAATGGTATCAACGACTCTGCGATAAGGCAGGAATAAAAGATTTAGCTGTGGCTGTGCGCAGTTCTGCTACTGCTGAAGACCTTCCTGATGCTTCTTTTGCCGGGCAGCAGGATACTTATTTAAATATGCGCGGAGCAGACGTAGTTCTGGACGCAGTAAAAAGAAACTGGGCCTCTTTATTCACTGACCGGGCGATTTTCTACCGCCATGAGCAAAAGATTGACCACAGCACAGCCTATATTAGCGTAATTCTACAGCAGATGGTAGAAAGCCAGGTTGCCGGCACTGCCTTTAGCGTGCACACCGACACGGGTTTTCCTTCTATAGCTATAGATGCTGCTTGGGGATTAGGAGAAGGCATTGTAAGTGGAGCAGCGAATCCTGACTCATATATATTGGCAGAAGATAGCTCTGGAAGATTAAGGATTTATCGCAGAGACTTTGGTAAAAAACGAAATAAAGTAGTCTATAAGAAAGAATTGGCTTTAGCAGCTAAAGAGGGAACAGAGTTAGTGGAGACCAGTTATGCTGAGCAGCACAAATTCAGTCTCACTGATAGACAAGTAATTCAAGTGGCCAGAGCTGTCGAGGCTATCCATAACTATTACGGCGATTATATGGATATAGAATGGGGCATTGATGCTAAAGGTAAGCTCTGGATACTTCAGGCAAGAGCAGAGACAATCTGGAGAAAATGGAAACAAGAAAATCCACATACGGTTAGAATGGAGAACATGGTTGTACCTGAAGAATTAACCCAGAGTGCGACGGTTTTGCTGAGTGGTATAAGCGGTTCTAGGGCAGCGAAAGGCAAGGTAATTATTGTAGATGCGACAAAAGAAGGAACTGAATTAGCCAAAGGGTTAAACAGGGTTAAACCAGGAGATATTTTAGTAACCACCATGACCAGGCCCGATATGGTTCCCGCAATGAAAAGGGCAGGAGCTATTGTTACTGATGAAGGCGGGCCTACCTGTCATGCTGCTATTGTAGCCAGAGAGTTAGGAATACCTTGCATAGTAGGAACGAGTAAAGCCACCAAAGTTCTTACTGAAGGTATAGAGATCACTGTGGATGCTAACCGGGGAAAAGTTTATGCTGGAACACTTAAAATAGTAGAGCTTAGGGATAACGTCCATATTCCGGATTTACCGGTAACCAAAACCAAAATCGGGGTTATTATCGCCAGTCCACTTCTGGCAATGCGGATGTGGGGATTTTCTGAATACTCTGCGAATTATGGCGTAGGACTTCTGCGTAAAGAGTTTGCTGATACCACTGAGATATTGGTGCATCCTTTAGCTGGCCTAGCTTATGATATGTATAAAGACCCTAATTTAGACGAAGAACAGAGAAGATGGATAAAAGAAAATATTATGGATGATGAGGAATTAAGGCAAGCTATAGAAGATACCATAGAAGGTTATCCGAGCTTTGAGGAATTCTTTAAGGATAAACTTGCTAATACCATTGCACTTATTGCTGGCTCGGTAGCTAGAGGAGAAGGACAGAGAGTGAAATTCCGCACCACTGATTTTAAAACCAACGAATACAGAAATCAAATCGGTGGTCCTAAATTTGAGCCGGATGAGAGAAATCCCATGATGGGTTATCGCGGTATTAACCGTATGCTTTCTGAGGCTTATAGGCGCGCCTTTGAGTTAGAGATTGAGGCCATTAAAAAGGCACGCCAGTTGCAGAAGAATATAGATGTAATGTTTCCGGTGGTAAGAACTCCTGAGGAGCTCAAAGATGCTGTGGGCTTATTTGCCAAACACGGCTTGGTTAGAGGTAAGGATGGCTTCCAGATCGGTATGATGGTAGAAGTTCCCTCCAACATCTTTCAGGCAGCAGAGTTTTATCCCTATGTTGACTTTATGTCTATCGGTTCAAACGACATGACGCAGTTTACTTTGGGTTTAGGTAGAGATAACGAAAAGATGAAAACAGTTTTTGATGAGGCTAATCCTGCAGTAAAGAGGGGTTTAGAAATAGTTATCAAACAGGCAAGGCTGTCAGGAGTAACCTCTGGATTATGCGGGCAAAGGCCTTCCAGCGACCCTAAGTTTGCTGCATTTTTGGTGGGGGCAGGTATAGATTCTATCAGCGTCGTCGGTGAGGTATATAAGAACGTAGTTAGTGTAGTTGCCCAACAAGAAAAAAAGTTAGAAGGTCAAAAGTTTGATCCTACTGTTGCTGGATGGGGGGTTCCCAAGAAAGACGGCAATCCCCAACGCATTATATCCAGTTTTGTAGATGCCAATGGGATAATTACAACTGGCGATATACACCCTCAGATTCTCTTGAGATATGAAAGAGGAGAAATTACAGATGAGAATTTAAAGATAGAATTAGCACGCCGATTAGGAGGAAAGACTGCACATGATTATGTAATGGATAGAGTTTATTCGGCAATGATGCAGCGAATTCAAGCCACGCCCAAAGATATCCCTGTTATTTATACAACTGATGATTTGGATAAGATTGAATATGAATCATTAATGGGAGGTCAGGAATACGAGCCGTTTGATGAAAACCCACAGTTAGGTTTTAATGGCTTAGCTAGAGTAACTGACCCTGAGTATCAGGAATTCTTTCGCTGGCAATTGGAAGGGATAAAGAAGGCAAGAGAGGATTCTGGCCGTAAGAATATAGGTATAAGATTGAATTTAGTCAGAACCTTAGATGAAGTAAAAACAGCTATGGAAATTATAAAGAAGGAAGGATTGGTGCCAGGAGAGGATGGCTTTATGGTAGGTATGGAGATAGCCATCCCATCTAATGTGTTATTGATAAACGAATTTATTGGCCTGGGCATTAACTTTTTAGTTGAGAACAATGAGAGATTTTTATATTATGACTTAGCCATGGATCCAGGCAACCCTTATGTTAACATAAGCGATAGGTCAAAAGAAAATGCCTTAAAAATTCCTCGTCGGGTCTTAACTAATGCTGCCGAAAGAAACAAAATACCTATAGTTCAGGATGCCAATGGATTTATTCAGACGGTGGATACAAGAGTTTATAGAGAACTTTCTGGAGGATATGATAATGTGGTGAAGGCGCTTACGAATTTGGCGGATTCCAAAGGCGCTCTGGTTATCGGTGCAAATACGATACTTGAGAATGCCGGAACCATAGCTGCACTGAGAAAAATAAGAGAAGCTGAAACCGGCCTTAAGATTGCTGTGTGGGCACAGGATGAGGCTATAGTGAATCAGTTAAAGGCTATGGGCGTCGGAGGAGTAGCCGATATTATGAGTTCGCAAGGATTGAATGGTGTATTGGCTCAGTTGGCTGATATTGAAAAAGACCGGATTGCTTTAATTAATTCTCCTGGCGACCTGGAGAACATCGATATCCTTAAATTACAAGAGCAAGGTTTTAAGTTAATAAACGTCAAGACTCCCAATACAAAAGAGGCAAGCTTAAATACTATGCCTCTGGTCATTGCCCGTGCCATTGCAGGAATCTTTCAGGATCAGGAGTCCGTTGTCAAGCCACCTTATCAAGAGTTAATCAAGAGTTACAGCGAAAGTGGTCAGATATCATTTGAGGATTTAGTGCAGCTAAGTGATCTTACTTCTCAGATTTCCACAGTGCCGTTGGTAAGGGTAAGTGAGGAAATAGCCCAAGCTCAAACAGTTTATGAAGCGACCCGCGATCAAATCTAAGGTCGTCTATAAAAAAGAATATTTGGCTGTATAATAAGAAGATATATTATATAGAGAATGTATGATTGATGTGTAAACGGTTTTACTGAAATGAAAAATCCGAAAGGAGTCAAGCTTTCAAAAATGCCCTCTCAACAAAAGAGAGGGCATTTTTTGTAATCAGATGTAAATTTGTTTCGGAAATTAAAAATTCGTGTTAAAATATTTTTGTGAAGCCACGGAAAGCCACGGGAAAGGAAAAATTGAAATGGAAGACCGCAGAGTTTTTGAACGCAAAAATATAAACTTTCCCTTAAGGTTTTTAGACCCCACCAGTGGCAAGGAAGGCAGGGCAGAAGCAGTAGATATAAGCGCCAATGGCCTGGGTCTGGTAACCAAGGAAAATTTAACTGCTCATACGCCATTAGAAATGTGGTTGTATATACCTGACCATCATGCGCCTTTGTACACGCGCGCAGAAGTGATATGGTCTGGGAGTTTGGCTGATACCGCAAAGAAACGCGTAGGAGTAAAGTTGGGCAAGGCTGGGCTTATGGATTTAGGAAGGGTATGGCGGGCGGGCAGACGTGTTTAATGTCATAAAAACCCTTGACCGCTTTATAAACTTATGCTAAATTTAACCTCTATTTAAGGGTTAACATAGCATAGAATGTAACTCTACTATATATATTGGCAGGAAAGGAGAGCTAGATTGGCAGAATCCCAAATCCCAAAACTAAAACCTTGTGCCTTTGCTCACCCCGAGCGAAGTCGAGAGGTGTCTTTGTGTCTTTGTGTCTGGACTTTAGCATTTGTTATTCTAATGAGCGGTTGCTGTCCTAAGCCAACAGGCAAGGCAACCACTACTTTGACTGTCTGGCACTGGATGACGGATAGGCAGGCAGCCTTTCAAGAGTTGACTGCCAGATATGAAGCTAAAACCGCAGTAAAAGTAAATTTTGACCTCTATGCCCCTTCTGATGCCTATACCCAAAAGGTACGCGCGGCAGCACAGGGCATTAACCTTCCGGATATCTTCGGCATATTAGGCGAAAAGAGGGACTTTGCCTCCTTTATCAAAGCAGGCCATATATTAGATTTAACTTCCTATATGCAAGAAAATGATAACTATTGGGGAAATAGATTTTTCAGTAAGGCGTTAGCGGTGAATGAATTCTTGGAGGGAAATAGTTACACGGTAAAAGCCGGCATCTACGGTGTGCCCATAGATATTATGACCATACAGATGGTTTATAATAAGGATTTATTTAAAGAATTAGGACTTAATCCTAACCGACCACCAGCAACTTTCGCAGAATTATTAGATATAGGTAAGAAGATAAAGTCTGCTAATATGCAAGGCCTGGTTTCGGGTTGGGGCGAGCTTTGGATGATTGACTGTCTTGCCAATAATTATGCTTTCAATATTATGGGCCAAGATAAAGTCTTGGCAACTATTAGGGGAGAGGTTCCTTATACTGACCCTGACTGGATTAGGGTATTTAGTCTTTTTAAAGAGATGCAGGAAGCCGGAGTATTATCCTCGGGAATTATAACTATGATTAATAAAACTGCAGAGCAACTCTTTGCTAATAACAAAGCAGTGTTTGCCTTTAATGGTTCTTGGTGCGTCAATGTCTATAAGGCGATGAATCCCAGCTTAAATTATGCGGCAATGTTACCGCCGCAGGCTTCCGATAAATATCCGATGAGAATCTGGGGCGGCGCGGGTTCGTCTTTTATGGTCAATGCGCGCTCTAAGAATAAGGAAGAGGCAGTTAAATTTCTTAACTGGCTTACGGATAAAGAGCAACAGGCATATTTAGCTCAAGGCACAAATAACTTACCCGCCAATAAAGATAGCCTAAGCAAAATACCTAATATTTTAGCGCAGTTTGCCGATGATATGGAATTGACCACGCACCCGAATATCTGGGGAGTCTCGGAGTTTCCTGCGGTTATTGAGGCATTTGATAAAGGAATACAATCAATTATTATCGGAGAAAAGACGCCGCAGCAGGTTGCAGCAGAAGCGCAGAAGATTAAAGAACGGGAGTTAGCTAAGAGACGTCGATGAAAATCAAATCTACCTTAGAGAACTATATATTTGTTCTTCCGGCAGTAACGATATTTACTATATTTTATATCATTCCTTTTATCTGGGTTTTTCAGTTAGGGCTTTATGACTGGGATGGCATCCTTCCTACTAAGGTCTTTGTGGGTTTGGGGAATTTTAAAGAGATAATTTTTCAGGATCCCAGCTGGTGGCAGGCGATGCGGAATGCCGGGTATATTACACTGATTGCGCTTACTCTTCAGAATGCTTTGGCCTTTCTTTTGGCCTGGGCCTGTGACCGCGAGATCCGGCTGAAGAATTTCTATCGTGTCATCTTTTTTATTCCTCCGGTTTTATCCGAGATAGTCGTGGGTATGGCCTGGCGTTTTATCATCAACGATATTGACGGCGCCAACATAATTAACCGCACCTTGATAAATATAGGCCTTCCCCAATTGGTGCATAGCTGGATTTCCGACCCTAAGACCGCGCTTACCACAGTTGCGCTTGTGCATTCCTGGAAAGGTTTTGGCTGGGGATTTTTGATATTTTTGGCAGGCTTACAGACCATACCGCGTGAGCTTTATGAAGCTGCGCACGTGGACGGAGCAAATGCCTGGCAGTTATTTAGAAAGATTACTATACCCTTGATGATACCGGTCATTGTGTTAGTTGCGATTCTTACGGTATTAGGCACAATGCAGGCCTTTGTTTTGATTATTTCTTTGGTGCAGTCAGAATTAGCCGGGCATACCTCGGTTCCGGTTTTAAGAATCCTAGCCTCTATGCGCGGCTCATCCCGTTTTGGTTATGCCTGTGCGCAGGGTATTAGTTTTGGTGTGATTTTAGTAGTAATTTCCTTTATACAATATCGTTTTTCCAGAAGGGCTCGACAAATCCAATAATACATGAAGACAAACATTTATTATAAGACAAAGGGAGTAATTATAAACCTGCTCATTCACGCATTTCTTATTTCAGTAGCTGTCACCTGTTTATACCCTTTGTTATGGATGCTCTCCTCAAGCTTTAAGACCCAGGAGACGATATTTAAGGATTTGTCGCTTATACCGGCAAAGTTTCATCTTGAGAATTATTATCTGGCCTGGATACAGGGCGGGTTTGGCAGGTATTTCTTAAATAGCATATTCTATACTGCCTGCGTTGTTATAGGCATAGTTATCGTGGCGTCGCTTGCTGCCTATGCTTTCTCGCGGCTTCGCTTTCCGGGAAGAAATATTTTGTTTATTATGTTTATGGCGGCAATGATGATACCTGTTCCGGGAAGCTTTGTGGCTTTATATGTTTTACTAAATAAACTCCATTTAAGAAATACTCCTGTAGGTTATATCTTGTGTATGATAAATGTGGGCCTCTCCACAAGCATTTTTCTTTTAAAGACCTTTTTTGATAAGATGCCCAAGGAATTAGAGGATGCAGCCAGAATTGACGGCTGTTCCAAATTAGGTATCTGGTGGAATGTGGCTCTGCCTTTGGCAAAACCGGTATTAGCAGTGGTAGTAGTTTTTAATGCGCTTAATGTCTGGAACGAATATATCCTGGCTTTGATTATTTTTGACTCAAAGCATTTTATGCCGTTGCAGGTGGCTTTGCAGACATTTCAGGGAGAATTTGTTACCAATTATCCGCTTTTAATGGCCGGCCTGACCATTACTGCTTTACCTATAATAATAGTGTATTTATTGATGCAGAAGTATATTGTCAAAGGCGTTACTGCCGGAGCGATTGTAGGATGAAAAAGCTTCTTGTGTTCTTGTGTTCTTGTGTTCTTGTGTTGTGGGGTTGTGCAGGAGTTTCGAAAAAAGACGCTCCGTCCAAAGAAGAGGCTTTATTAGAACCCCAGTCTACACTAAAATTTAATGATATTCCGGCTCCCGCAGGTTTTAAATTTCTAGCTGAAGAATCTTATACCTTTGAGAGCGCAGGCGTGCGGGTAGGTATATTAAAGTATCAAGGTCGAGGGGATGTTGAGCGAGTAGTTAATTTCTATAAAGACCAGATGCCGCTCTACAATTGGAATCTATTGAACCTTGTAGAGTACGGTGAACGTTTATTAAATTTTGAGCGAGAACAGGAAACCTGCATTGTCAATTTATCACCCAAAGGCAGAAATATTACTATTACTGTCTCTTTAGGTCCAAAGTCGGTAATTCGGCCTAAAAAGTCCGATAAACCGGTAAAATAATACTTGACAAAGAACAAGTTATGTGGTAAAAAAGAAGTCAATTAGGTTATACCGCTGGAGATGGCTTTAATTTCAGGCGAAAAGGAGGTGGTTTCTGCTAAAATAAGCCTAAAGTCAACGAAAATCCAGTGATATACATATATATAGCAATTCTCTAGGA
>Ga0315291_10000089_pt1 | contig 97526 bp, 88 predicted proteins | sample YL17G12_20_MG_FD_203070 | JGI IMG/M metagenome (GOLD analysis project Ga0315291, IMG submission 203070) | Sediment microbial communities from Yellowstone Lake, YNP, Wyoming, USA - YL17G12_20 | ecosystem: Environmental > Aquatic > Freshwater > Lake > Sediment | place: USA: Wyoming | collected... | reverse complement strand
TCCCATGGCTACAGGAAAAAGTTAACGTCTTTCTTACTTACTACCACTATGACCGGCCCCACATGGGCTTGGAAATGCTAACACCCCATCAGTTCGCTATGTCGCATTTGACATGAAACAGAACGAAGGCTTGTTTTTAGAGGGAAAATTTGGTATAATATAATGATTAATTGAACCTAAATTTATGCAGAGCATTCTAACGAGCATAACATCAAACCTGGTAAATGCCATTAATTCTAAAATCAATAGCGTAATCGAACTTGCGCCATATATTTTGGGCGCTTTAGCTGTTTTTCTTTTTGGATGGATCCTTGCGATAATGTCAGCAAGATTGATAATAGCGCTTTCTAAAAAAATAAGGCTTGAAGCAGCTGCTGAAAAAGTCGGTCTGAAACGTTTCCTTGAAAAGCAAAAATCAAAATTATCGCCTTCTGAGGTAATCGCGAAAGGCGTGAAGGGATATCTGATATTTCTCTTTTTCATAGAAGCCACAAAAATTGCGGGGCTTACACAGGTAGCGGATTTTTTATCCAGAATAATCTCATATATACCTCAGATTATCATCGCGATTTTTATAATGATTGTCGGCATAGAGATAGGGAATACCCTACAGACTGTCATAGCGACATCGCTTAGTTTTGCTAAAGCGAAAACTGCGAATATTCTAGGCCTAGCATCTAAATACACCATGGTCACATTCGCGGTATTAGCCGCCCTTTCGCAGCTTCAGATCGCTGAGATCCTGATACAGACTTTATTTATAGGCTTTATAGCTATGCTTACGATATCAGGAGGGCTCGCATTTGGACTTGGGGGCAAAGATGTGGTTAAAGAGCTTCTTGAGGATATTAAGAAAGTCGAAGTTAAAGAAAGAGAAAATATGAAAGGCAGACGAAGATAAATTTGATTAATATCAAGGCATATGGAATACCTTCATCCAGCTCATCAGATGAAGTACGATTTTAACAATAAATACATTCGCATCATATTAATGTTTATATTATACTATTCGCTGGAATTTAACATGTTTTTCAATGTACGATCCCTCTAAAATTGAACCTAAATGGCAAAAACACTGGTTTAAACATAAAATTTTTAAAGCAAAAATCGATAAAAAAAAGAAAAAGTTTTATATTTTGGATATGTTCCCGTATCCCAGCGGGGCTGGTTTGCATGTCGGCCATCCGGAGGGTTACACGGCAACTGATATAATTAGCCGTTACAAACGAATGAACGGCATTAATATTCTTCATCCAATGGGTTGGGATGCTTTTGGTTTGCCTGCGGAAAATTACGCCATAAAAACCGGACGCCATCCAAGTGATGTGACAGAAGAAAATATCGCAACTTTTAAAAAACAGATCCAGTCCATCGGTTTTTCTTATGACTGGGATAGGGAGATAAACACGACTGATCCTGATTATTACAAATGGACACAATGGATATTTTTGCAAATTTATAAAAAAGGTTTGGCTTATGAATCTGAGTTGCCGATTAACTGGTGTCCGAGTTGCAAGACAGGACTGGCCAATGAAGAAGTTGTGGATGGAAAATGCGACAGATGCGGAACTCAGACCACGAAAAAAATGCTGCGACAATGGGTTTTAAAAATAACTGATTACGCTGACAGGCTTCTCACAGACTTGAAAGAACTCGATTGGCCTGAACCCATAAAGATAATGCAGGAAAATTGGATAGGGAAAAGCCAAGGAGCTCAAATTAAATTCGAAATTCGATCCGCCGCGGCGGAGAAACTCGAAATTGAAGTATATACAACGCGGCCGGATACATTGTTTGGCGCAACATATATGGTACTTTCGCCGGAGCATCCGCTGGTGTATAAACTGGTAACCGATAAATATAGGAAAGCAGTTGAAAAGTATAAGGAATATGCTTTGATGAAGTCCGATCTGGAACGAACCGATTTAAATAAAGGAAAAACAGGCCAGTTCATCGGCGCGTATGCCATTAATCCGGTTAACGGAAAAGAAATTCCGATTTGGATCGCGGATTATGTGCTTATGGGTTACGGAACAGGCGCTATTATGGCTGTGCCTGCGCATGATGAGCGAGATTTTGAATTCGCGAAAAAATTTGATTTGCCGATTGTCGAAGTCATCGAGGGCGGAAACATAGATAAAGCCGCTTATACTGGCGATGGTAAGCTTATCAACTCTGATTTATTAAATGGATTAAATACTGAAGACGCGCAATTTAAAATGATCCATTGGCTCGAGGAAAAGGGAATCGGCGAAGGTGCAGTAAATTTTAAAATGAAAGACTGGGTTTTCTCGCGCCAGCGGTACTGGGGCGAACCGATTCCGATTGTTAATTGCGAAAAATGCGGCGCTGTTCCTCTGGATGAAAAAGATCTTCCCCTTCTGCTACCTGACGTAAAAAATTATGAACCAACGGGCACCGGCGAATCTCCGTTGGCCGCCATAACCGATTGGGTAAATACCAAATGTCCGAAATGCTCCGGCCTCGCTAAGAGGGAGACCAACACGATGCCCCAATGGGCAGGCAGTTGCTGGTATTATCTGCGTTATTTGAGCCCGAAAGATAAAAAATCTTTTGCCAGCAAAAAAGAACAGGATTACTGGATGAATGTTGATTTATACGTTGGTGGTGCGGAGCATGCAGTACTTCATCTTTTATACGCGCGTTTCTGGCATAAGGTTTTATATGACTTGGGATATGTTAAAGATAAAGAACCTTTCCAAAAATTAATGAATCAGGGTCTTATTCTAGGGGAAGACAATGAAAAAATGAGCAAATCGCGCGGTAACGTCGTTAATCCCGATGAAGTGATAAAGAGGTATGGCGCGGATACTTTACGTTGTTATGAGATGTTCATGGGACCGTTTGACGCCGTTAAGCCATGGAGCACAAAAAATATTGAAGGATGTTTCCGTTTTTTACAGAAAGTCTGGAGGCTCGCTGAAGAACATGAGATCACTGATAGCAAACCATCGGACGCGCTTAATCGATTATTACATAAAACTATTAAGAAAGTCGGAGAAGATATCGAAAACTTCGGTTTTAACACTGCGATTTCCCAGATGATGATTTTGGCGAATGAGATTATGAAAGAAAAGAAAATATCAAGTGAAGTCATTGAAAAACTTACACTCATACTTTCACCATTCGCTCCGCATTTATCCGAAGAGATATGGGAAAAGCTTGGTCATAATAAAACACTTGCTTATGAAGAATGGCCATCTTTTGATCCGCAATTGGTAATCGATAACACTTTTGAAATCGTTTTCGCGGTGAACGGCAAAAAACGTTCAACAAAAATGGTGCCTGTTGATATTTCAGAAGAAGATGCGATAAATGAAGCATTAGCCGATACCAACGTAAAACGAAATATTGAAGGGAAAGAAATTGTTAAAAAAATCTACGTGCCAAATAAATTGGTGAATATTGTCATTCGATAGAGGGGCTGATCGAGGGTCTTATTGCCATATTCTAATTAGCACTATTAGACCTTCGATAAGACCTTCCATAGACCTTCCACTAGACCCTCAATTAGTTTACTGTTGCTGAATAATTGTAAAGTCAAACAGCGGCACAGTTGTTTTTGGCGTTATAGTTGCAGTTATTGATTGCTTAAATGTTGAATAATAGCCGTCAGATTTTATTGTGTAGTAAGGATAGGGAATTGGAGGATCGGATTTAATTGTATATTCTATATATGGTATTTCGAATTTTTTTGGTGCCTGTACATGCTCCATTGGAGCGACGATAAGGAATTCAAAATGCAATTGTGAATTATTTCCGTTCTGTAAATCAAAAGTATCATTTATAAACTCTTTTATAGTTTTTTCATTGCCATCTTGGTCTATGCCCTTTGCCTCTTGGCTTAATGTATCTGAATACCAATCTTCCGTAGCTCCCGACGGACCAAAATCATCTTCACATATGTTTGAACCATATTTATTATCAGTAGGATTGAGTGATTTTAGACAACCCATTTTCGGAATCAGGCTTCTTTCCTTACCATCGGTTAGTTTCCACATTATAACGGTATCAAATGCACAATCTTCATCCACAAGGCCGTCACAATCATTGTCTTCAGGGTTTTTGGCACAATCGGATGCCTCAGGCGCTTGACCAAAAAATGCTGAACAATCTTCATTTACTCCATTAAGAGAATAGTCTTCGTCATTGTCGATTTTTAGATTATCGTTTGAAATTACCCCGTCTGGTATTTTGAATGTAATGCTAAAACTATCTGACACATTCAGGGTATTGATATCCGTCGATAAAAATGGCGCTTTGCTTGTGTCATCGGTTCCGTCATTTATCGCATTTTTTGGGACAGTAAATGAACTACTCACATCGGGATCATCATTTGTATCATCAAAAAGATAGATCATCAGTTTTTGATTTTTATAAATTTTATCGCTCCATTCGTTACTATTACTACGGCTTTGTATTGTCCATTCATTTCTCCACATTTTACTGTTAGGGATAAATTCTGTTGAACGGACTCTGTCTGTATCGGTGAGATCCGGTGTCTGATAACCAGGAAAATGAGGGGAAAGCTCATAAAGTGCGTCCTCAAGACCGCCCTCTGCGGCATAATAGGCCCTGTTACTGGCTTCTATAAGCTGAACAGAACGCAGGTTTCTGATAATAAGCTCATTAAGCGCAGAGGCTGAAACCATCAACAAAGCCAAAAGTCCTGTAATAAGGATTAAGGAAACGCCTTTGCGATTTTTTAATTTATTTAACAGCATTTGGTTTAAGAAAGGAAGAATAAGTACTATAAAGTAGGAGAAGGGAGGGGAAGAGGAGAAGGGGGAGGAATCTTAGGGAGAGGAGAAATACATCCTTCATTGATAAATCCGTCGCAATCATTATCAATGCCATCAGGACATAATTCGGTGGCATCAGGATTTATAGCGGCATTAGTATCATCGCAGTCCTTGTTATTCGAGACATAGCCCGTAGGGGCGGAGGGGGAACAATCCTGTTTTGGCGAAGAGGGATTTCCATAACCATCTCCATCTTTATCAGCATAGTATGTGGTTAGAGTTCCTGCATGAACTGACCAATTATTGTCATTGCAGTCAGTATTACCAAGTACATACCCACTTGGAGCGGAACAAGCCTGAACTGATTTATTTGGATCTCCATAACCATCGCCATCTGTATCGGCATAGTATGTATTCTTAACACCTTCATCAACCTGACCGTCGCAGTCATTATCCAAGCCATCGCAAATTTCCGCTGTTGGCAAGACTTCACCAGCACATGTAGCGGCACCCCAGCCACCCTCGCCCTGACATGTCTGAGTACCGGCTTTACAAATACCAACACCTTGTGTTCCAGTTGGACCAGTGTAGCAGAATTGAATCCATGGAACTATTTTTGTTATCGGATTTTCATCAATTTGGCCGTCACAATTATTATCTATGCCATCACAGATTTCAGTGGCGCCTGGATTGATAGAAGTTCCAGCAGGAGGAATATCATCGCAATCATAAAGATGCTGGGCAGAGCTAAACCGACATTCACCAGTTTCAGTATTATTATATATTCCAGCAATGCTGATGCCATAACCGTCTCCATCTAGATCAATACAGCAGGCAGGATCGTTACTGTCCCAGCTTCCTGTAGTCAATCCATTTGCATAACTACAGTTGTTGTCGATTGGTTGACCGCTTAAAGGTCCGGAAGTATATGTAGCATTGTCGCAGGCTTCAGGCGTTTGTTCATTGTAAGTGGGGCTACCGACAACAGGATCATAAGGCCTGATAGTCGGATCATTATCATCACAATCTATTTTACCGTAAGCATAACCTGTTTCACTGGCTACAGGCGGAGAACACATTTTGCCTTTGTCGGTTCCAGATGGGGGATTAATAGGTGAAAAATTATCACTGTCGTTATCAGGGCAACATCCCGGATCATCCTGATTTATCTTTCCATTGCAATCATTATCAACAGGAGGGAAGTCAGTGCAAGCGGCTACAGTATTTTCTGCTGAAAAATTTCCACATAACCCACCAGTATCAATGCACTTTTCATCAAGATTTGTTTTGTAAAATTCCCAATTTTCATCTGTGTATCCTACAAGGTAATCCGCGGGGGTGTAACCTGAATTTACTAACTTATCGTCAAGCTGACCATTCTTACAAATTGTATCTTTACAGCTAGGATCAAGTTCATCGGCTTTGCCGGCTTTGCCGTTACAATCGTTATCAAGGCCATCATAACAATAAACTCCAGTTTCTGAAGCCTGAAGGGTTTTGGGGATTTGTTGATCGCCTACTGTGGAGTAAGCTATCGGATCAGTGCAAGTACTACTACCACCTTGTATTTCAATGCATTCAGTTTCGCAAATACCCCCGATATCTTTGCATTTTTCATTTAAGCTTGTATCATAATCGGTTGGCGAAGCGCCTAGCAAATAATTTGGCGGTTGGTAATTGTTTCTTAAAAATTTATGTTCACCTATAGGGTCCCGCACCCAATTACTGCATAATTTTGCAATACAATCCGGATCAAATTGGTCAGCCAGGCCATCACAATCATTGTCATATCCGTCAGTACAACTTATTTCACCGTTTATCTCCAAAGGCCTCCAATAACATTGGCCTCCAACATCCAGGCAATCTTCAACCAGGTTATCAAACATACCATTGTCGCAAATAATCCAAACACACGCGGGGTCGTTATCATCCGCGAGTCCGTTACCATCATTATCAAAACCATCACTGCATCTTTCATTTTTACAGTTATTAATATCATCAATATTACTAAAAACACTATTGCATGAGCCAATTTCATTGTCGCTTTCATAATATGTTTTAGAATCAGGGGGCAAACCTGGTTCTGTAAATACTCCGCTGGAATATTCATAAGTGCTATTAACATGTTCCAAATACACAGCATCATCGCAAATTGGCCATACACCTTGGGAACATTCCACTTCCGCGGCTTCACAGCTGCCTGTAGTCGGGCAAGGTTTTTTCGGGCATTCTCTTTTGTCGCCGTCAATGCATTCCTGAAGATTGCAAGCAGTAATGATCTCTTTATAAGTGCGTGAAGAAACCGTGGATTCTATAACGATTTCAGGTACTTTTCCTGTAAATTCACCGGAGATTTCCGGCCCAGCCCGAGCCGTTAATTTAATGGTCACATTCGGCTGGATCTGCACGCTTGGATCATTATATGCTTTATACGGATCATCGCTTGGAGTGATAAAGAATTTAATATCCTCTACATCCAGGGTTTGTGGAGTGATATCCAAAAAAGAGCTTTCGGACAGATCTGAAGGATTATCCATTATGGTATCGACAGGTCCGGTACATAAACCAACAGAAACAGTTTTATCGGTAACCCCAGGCGGGCATTTAAAGCCTTTTTCACAAAACCATGTGTCTATTAGACCATCTTTTTCACCGCTATCCCTCATGCAGGATAGACCGCCAGTGTCAGCATTTATGTGGTCCAGACCATAATCTTTGCCGTCTAACTTGATCATACCGATTTTTCCAAGACCTTTAGTCGTTTTTATGAGTTTGATGAATGTACGCTGGTCGCCAGCCCCATTGATAAGGAAGAGTTGATTTTGTATTAAATTTCCAAGCGGAGCATTAGATCCCTCTTTTCTCACACCCAGGCTTTCATCATCGTAAGTCCCAAATTGATTATCCGGTCCGGCAGCGTAAAACTGGCGGCTGTATTGGCAGTAGTTTTGCCCATAAATGTCGTTGACGCTGACTTCTGAGCCGCCAAAGTTGGTTGCTTGGTTATAATATTCCTCATAATCAATAGTCCCATTCCTTATTTCTTTAGCTATCCTTTCCATTGTAAAACGAGCCTCTTCGTAAATCAGATTAGCGGCTCTTAAGTTTCGGTAGGAATTATAGAAATTGGTATAAATACTAAATGCCGACATGATCAATATGCCGAATATTGTCGAAGAAATAAGGAGTTCCGCCAGAGTAAAACCTTTTTTGGAAACTCGAAACTCGAAACTCGAAACTCGAAGATTAATTATTTTTTTTACCCTGATTTTAGAAAGGAATTTGAACATTTAGTTATTGCTTAATCCTTATTGCTTATTCCTTGAGTTATCCGTCAAGATGTTCACGGCCCAGATAATCGGTCAGATGGGTTTGCAGTTCAACTTTGAACCAATGCGTGCCAGAATGCCAGGTAACCATAGAGGTTACACGCATGCGGTTAATATTTTCATCGTCAGCAGGGTTCCATCCCGCCCCGTAAATATTTCCTATGTTATCCACATATTGGATTGTTATAGTCCGGATAAAAACAGTATCACTTACAAAAGACCCTAAAGGATTGTTATTACTTTCAGGATATGCATATAAGTGATTATAAAAGTCCGGATCATTTACGTAATTCGTATCATTGTTGGTGTCAGCAATCGGATCTATATCAACAATTGAAAGAGAGCCAATATTTTCCCATTCAGAAGTATTTCCATTGCATCTGTAAGTAAAAGTATCTGAAGTATTATGGTAATAATCGCCATCATGTATACAAGGAAGAACACTTGTAGGTAATCCTGCCCATTCATAATCTCCAAGCAGCCATCTATATGTCGAAGGATCAGTTTTATCTGGGAAGCCACCCTGTTTATAAATAATATATCTACCTGGCCTTATGGGTTCAGAGCCATCACAGATTTCATCAGGTTTTACTGAAGGCATATTATTCCAGCATGCTCTGCGCTTACTATGAAATTTAAGCCAATTGGTGTCCCTGACATTTCTAACCGCTTCAATTCCCTCTCTTGCAAGATTTACAGCCATTACCCTGTTTTTGGCATTTTGCATATTACGAAGAGAAGAGCCCATAATCATGCCTGCTATAGTGACTCCGATGGCCAGAGTAATAAAAGCGATTACAGTTTCCAATAAAGCTTCACCTCTGATGTTATTTCTTCTTCTTGGCATATTAAAATAGCAGGGGATAAGTTGAGCTTTTTAAGCAGTTATCATATTCTATCACTGGAAAAGTTTTTATTCGATTAATAGTCACATACTGGCATCTTTTAGGCGAAGTATCCACTGCACTTGGGTTGTAAAATCTCATAGATAATTCTTCTAATTCTTGATATGCATCTGGGGCTGGGTTACCGCCCCCTATATACATATCTGCCAATGGCGGGCGGAAGAAGATGACAGCCTCAGTGGCTGTAAGTTCTGGAGGGCTCCCATTCCATTTCTCCTCAAAACCTGTACCGGTGTTGAATTTAAAAAACTGGAAATACATCTTAGGCGGCAGGCGGAACTTTTGCAAAATTAAGTCCGGGATTTCCTGAAGATTGTCCGGATTGGGTATCCCCTTATCAAATTTTTTGTTAAGGGTCGAAGGATTTTTATCTTCGTCGCCAAGGCTGGCAAAAAGTGTAAAATTAGGATCATTATCCTGAGGATTTATATTAATATATACACCATATCCGCTTGGGGGAACGACATATTTACCTTTTACCGGAACGCCTCGGCTTGAGATTGCAGAATCCCGGGCTGTATTAATAATACCAAGGATTTTTGTAAGGTAACTGTTGTATTCTATCCTGTCGCGTTCAATATAATAAGTTCTACCGCCAATACCCATTAATATTCCTATAACAATAGTTACAAGTATCATTTCTGCAATTGTAAATCCTTTTTTGTTAACGAAGCAACGAAACGACGAAACGACGAAGCGACGAAACGACGAAGCGAAGATATAACATTTGATTTTTACTTTACCCATTGTTGTGTCGTTGTGTCGTTGTGTCGTCATGGCGTTTCTAAAAGGATTTTTTTAGTTATGATTTTACTTTCTTCGACGCCTGGCTGGTTAAAAGCATCGACTTTGTACAAAAGGCCAAGCAGGGCAACCTGGAATTCAAAAAGCGTGAACAGACCCCCTAATACTTCCGCATTTATAGTTGGCACAAGGACTGTGATATTTGGGCGTCCATTTTTAGCCAAAGCTTCTGACGTTCCGATATATGCCGCATCGATTAATTCAGATAATTTTTTATTATTCAAAAATCCAATCTCTTTGGGTAAACCAGCTCTGAGTTCAAGATCGTTTTTGTGTTTAAGCACATGCAGAAAAATAAACCATTTATTTTCAGGGCCTTCATTGTAAAGCTGTAATTGGGAATGCTGATCTGTTGCCCCTAAGGCATTAATCGGGGTCGGTCCTGAATTTTTATTTTTACCAATACTTTCAGCTAATAGTTGCCTGTACCAATCGCTAAATCTGAAAAGGCAGTTGCTATAAGGCATCATCACAGTCATTATTTTGTTTTTTTTCTTGTCTAAAAGATATTGAAGTACAGCTAAAATCAATGCAGGGTTCACAAGAGGTTTAGATTCCCGGATGATTTCACGCATTTTTTTGGCTCCTTTAAGTAACGCGTTTATATCGATGCCCGCAAGTGCCGCAGGTACCAGGCCGACTTCAGAAAGGACAGAAAAACGGCCTCCCACATCCGGAGGCACATCAAACATTGTGATTTTTTCTTTTTTTCCGATAGACCTTAAGATACCCTTTTTCGGATCTGTGATAAAAATAAAATGCTTTTGATAATTTTTTATTTTTTTCCTGACAAATATTTTTTTGGCGATATTGTAAAGCGCAATTGGTTCCACAGTCCCGCCTGATTTGGAAATTACTATAAAAAGGGTTTTTTCAAATTTTATTGAAGAAAAAAGCTCGGAAACATCATCCGGATCAATATTGTCTAAGAAGAATAGATGAGTTTTTTTCTTTAGGTAATGGTATGGGCCAAGCAAAGCGTCTCTCACAGCTATACCGCCTAGCGCCGAGCCGCCGATGCCAAGCACCACAATACTTTCCCATTTCATTTTTTTCTGTTTATTTGCAAATTTTTTGATTTTTTCCACACCCCCATGATTATCAGGCAATTTCAAAAATGAATAACCTGGCTTATCTTTTAATTTAAAGATTTCACCGACCAGCGGGCCATATTTTTTAAGATGATCATTTAAAACACGCCTCTCAATACCATTGCGCAAGCCTATTTTATCGCTCAACACGTTTTTGATATTTAGATCTATCATATTTTGTTTGTTTTTTGCCAAATCTCATTATAGCTCAATTCACTCCTGAAAATAAAATGGTTTTTTTATTGATTAAAATTATAAGTAATCGATTTTCTTTATGACTGCTTCAAGAAATACTTAATTATGTCTTCAGTTTTTGATATTTTAGACGGTATGTCGGATAAAGTCTTAACAACATGGTATTTTTCATAACCCAGGCTAACAAGCGCTTCAACCGCCTCTTCGTTATAAACAGAGGCGCCTTTGCTTTTTCCGTCTAATATAGTAGGAGTGACTTTATTTTTCAGCTCGAGGACAATCCGTTCAGCTGTTTTTTTGCCCAAACCTTTGATTTTTGTCAAAAGCCCGATATCGTTATCGAATATCGCCTGTTTTGTAAAATACATAGGGGTCGAAAGGACATCCATGGCAATTTTTGGACCTATACCAGAAACACTTATCAGCTGTTCAAAAAACGTCAATTCATCTTTTTTGCTAAAACCGTAAAGAGATATGCCATCTTCGCGCATGGCCATATGGATATAAAGCTGGATTTTCTGGTCAATTTTAGAGGCTGAAAGCGTTTCAGTGGTCGTAAAAACTTTATATCCAATACCTTGAGTGAGTACAAGAAGCGACTTTTCATTTTTATCGATGATCAAACCGGATATGTAACCTATCATATGCTTCGATTTAGTTTTAATTAGGCTTATATTATAGCGCTATACTTAAAAAATCGAAAATCGAACTTTGAACTTCGAATTTCCTCCCGCTTAGCGGGATTGAGTTTAAATAGGGTGGATTGTTAGAGTAAAAAATGGTATAATATATAGATAAATTATACTCTGATGAAACAAAATTTATTCAGAAAGTATAGGAATATTGCGATTTTACTGCTTGCTTTAAATTTTATTTTTATAAGCAGCGCTTTCGGGCAAACAGAACCTGAAAAATATGTAACTCAAAACGAAGCTGATATTTTTCCATTTTCCAGCTCTGAGCCGAACACTTCTGATGACAACTATACTAATCCAGATGCAGAAACCAATGTCCAAAATACTACTGGTGTTTTGAATGATGGAAATCAGTTGAATAATGCTTCAGGCAGCAATTATTCTGAAAATCTTTATGATGTAACGGATGAGGGTGTTTATGATGCGGAAGGGAATCTTATTGAACCTGTTGTTCAGGATGAAACACAAAAGGATGAAATTCAGGTGGATGACAACGCATTGCAGCTTTTAAATGACACGCTGAATAACAATAAAAATGAAGATTCATTTGAGGCATATAAGGAAAGCATTATCGCCAATTGGGGCGGCAAGGTAGAATTCACAAAACGAAGGCTCCAGGATATCCGCGAAGACATTAGCAAAGAAATAGAAAATTTTGACCAGCTTGATAAAGAAATAAAGGAGCTGGAAAAGAAAATCGATCCCACAAGACAACAAATAAAATCTTTGGAGGATGAGATCAGGCTACTTAATGACCAATTAAGTTTATCTAAGAAAAAAATCCTGAGCACCGAACTTCAGATAGCCGATAAAGAAGTGTTTTTAAGGAATTTGATGATGGATGAGCAGAGAAGCGAAGTGGAACTTAACAAACAAAAAGAAATTGTGCTAAATTATATACTTTTGGTTTATCACGAGGAGCAAAAGTTTATTGATATTAATAATGAAAATTCCAGTACTGTGAAGCTTCTTTTAGCTGACAATAGCATAAGCGAAAATTTATTAGGCCTGGAATATTCCACGGTCCTTGAAGAGTCAGGCCGTAAAGTATTCTATGATCTGCATGACAAAAAAGTAGCCCTCGAAGAAAAACAGAAACAAATAGAAGAGGAAAAAGCCGATTTGGATAGACTTTATAATCAACTTAACCAGGAAAAAAGACTCCTTAATGAAGGTAAATTAGCGAAGAAGGATTTATTGGAAAAAACGCAAGGCCAGGAGGAGGAATATCAAAGATTACTGGATGAATCTATACAGCAGCAGCTTGAATCTGCAATCGCGATACAGAACATGAAGGATAATATTGATTATATTGAAAATAAACTGGATCTTTTGGACGATTCGATACAAAAGGTCGGAACATTGGATATTACTGAAACTACAACTCCAGCAATTGAAACAGAAGTCAAAGAGATACAAAATGAAGTTCAGAATGAATTTTCACCAGAACCTGATGTGGGAGTACCTCAATACCAGCCTTTTATATGGCCTGTACCACCAGAAGCTATTACATCTTATTTCCATGACGCGAATTATCCAAAAAGATGGGGAATTCATGAGGCGATCGATATAAGGGCTAAACAATTTACAGAAATTCGAGCACCTGCTAACGGTTATGTATTCCAGACAAAAGATAATGGAATGGGATATAGTTATATTATTTTAGCCCATAAAAATAAACTTATAACTGTCTACGGGCATGTGTCTGAAATAAAAGTCAAACCTGGCACAGTGGTAAAACAGGGAGAAGTTATCGGTTTAACTGGTGGAATGCCTGGTACAAAAGGTGCAGGCTGGCAGACAACAGGGCCTCATCTGCACTTTGAAATATGGCACAACGGACAGCAGGTAGATCCGTTAGACTGGTTGCCTGTTCTGGATTTGCCAATTGAATATATACCTGATCGATACCTTACTGTAATAAATCCTAAATCCTAATTTCTAAATTCTAAACAAATCCTAATTCCAAACTCCCAAATTCCAAACTCCCGAAACCCCCAGACTCCCTAAACTCCCAAATATCTTCTAAAATTACAAACTACAAATTCCAATGGACAAAAAAACACAAATTACAAATGCCGATATACAAAATTGTAAATTGTAGTTGTATTTTTTTTGTCAGTTGTAGATTGTAATTTGGAATTCCGGACGTTTGGGTCGTTTGGAAAATTTAAAGTATTTATTATTAGATATTTGAGTTTAATAAAATCACATATTCTCCTTTAGGTTGTCCTCTTGGAAGTTTTGAAGTTATGTCAGCCAGTGTACCGCGTATAAAAGACTCATGGATTTTTGTAAGTTCTTTCGCGACCGTAATTTTTGTTTCAGGTTTAAGATAATTCCTGAGATCGCTGATTGTCCGCATAAGCCTGTGAGGAGATTCATAGAAAATTACAGTATATGGAATTTCAGCCAGCGATTTTAAAAGAGTTTGCCTCCCTTTTTTAACAGGCAGAAAACCCAGATACAAGAATTTATCTGTAGGCAATCCTGATGCGCACAAAGCCGTTATAACAGCGCTGGCCCCTGGTATCGGAATGACTTCTATGCCGTTTTCCAAAGCGGCTTTTATCAAAACATATCCCGGATCTGAAATCCCTGGGGTGCCGGCATCAGAAATAAGGGCAACATCATCGCCTTTTATCAGATGTTCTATGATTTTTTCGACTTTTGTAACCCCGCTATGGCTATGAAAAGAAAGAAGGGGCTTTTTAATCCCATAATGATTGAGGAGTATTATTGAATGCCGCGTGTCTTCGCAGGCAATAAGATTTACTGATTCCAGGATTTCCTTTGCGCGGAAAGTAAGGTCTTTAAGGTTGCCGATGGGAGTTGCGACTATATATAACTTTCCTTTCATAAAATGCTGATTAAAATCCAAATTACAAACAATATACAACTTACAAATTCCAACTTACAAACCTAATATTTTTAAATGGTTAAATAAAATTGTAATTTATAAGTTTTAATTTGTAATTTTTTTGTAATTTGTAGCCTGTAATTTGTATATTTAACCATTCGACATCAAATGCAGATGTATATGGAAAATGATCTGCCCTGCCGATTCACCGACATTAAAAAGCAATTGATAGCCATTCAGCTTCTTCTCCCGCGCAATATCGCGAGCGGTCAACACCATTTTTCCGACAAGCACTTCATCCGCCTCATTTTCGTTCAAATCCTTTATTGTCTCGATGTGTTTTTTGGGAACTATTAATATATGTGTCTTTGCTTTGGGGTGGATGTCATTGAAAGCGATTAGGTCACCATTCTCATAAATAATATCAGTAGGGATTTCTTTATTAACGATTTGGCAGAAAATGCACATAGTTTAAAATTTTTTAAATTTTATAATTTTTAAATTTTTAATCAATTTATTCAATAGTAGTTTCATTGCCAACATTAGGTATTATAAGCCCGCTTGCGGGAGGGCTAATATCGGTTTTTACACTTTTTTCTGATTCAGCAGTTGCAATTTTTTTAAGGCTTTCATTAATTACTTTTTGTATGTTTTCAAAGGGCTGATCCCCGATTAAATAATTTTCATTGATGATAATTGTTGGCTTAAAAATAATATTTTTATCTGATGCATATTTAATGTCTTCTTCAATTGATTTTTTATAAACCTCTTCATTTATACATTGATTAAGGGCCTCAGCGTTCAATTCCAGTTCTTTTGCAAACTTGTAAAATGATTTTTTATTTAAACTGTCTTTATTTTCATGAAGTTTCGCAAGCATACCCCAATATTGATTCTGATCAAAGGAGCATTTTAAACTCATTGCGGCCATATAATAAATCTCATTATTGATATCTGGTATGAAATAGAAGCTGAGGCTGATATTTTTAGTTTCCTGCTCTAGATTTTTGATTTTTGGTAAAGTATTTAAAACAAAATCTGAACAGCCGTTGCATATAAGATTATCAAAAATTTCAACCTTCACAGTTTTATATTCAGTTTCAGATTTTTGTTCAATCACATTACTAAAAATTGGCATTGAAGGTTTTTCTATAATATCGACTTTCTGATTGTTATAACCGATAAACATCAAAAAGGCCAAAATGATACTGATGAATGTGGATGAATAAAGCGTTTTCATGGTTTTACTCTAACAATTAACCCAGCTTATTACAAGATTTACCTATCCAAATAAAATCTATTTTTTCAATCAGCGAATTTTTGATTTTTTTATTATCCAGGGATTTCTCTGATAATCCATATATAATTGGGCCTTTTTCGCTGACGCCCGATATATCACACCCGTTTTTCCGCAAAAATCCAGCAATTTCTTTTATATCAGGAAAATACTTATATATAAGTTGTTCGTATGGATTTTGAGACGTTTTTTTTGTCTTTTTTAATTTATTATCAAGCCAGTCCTTTTCAATTTTTATATATTTTGGACGTACAAGGATGGCATTTTTTATTTTATAGCGTGAGGGTTTGTAATAAAAATTAAGAATTTGTGCCATTTTCGGGTCAATTTGAGATCCGATTTTAATGATATTTTGTTTACTGAGATTAAATCCCCATAATTTATTGAGAGAGATTAATGCGCCTGCCGCATTACTAATTCCTGAATTAAGGCCGCTAAAACTAGGGATATTTTTTTTAATCCTGATTTCTGCGCCCAGTTTGTTCGGCTTTAGATTTTGTAATAACAAAACCGTTTTATAAATGGGGTTTAAATCATTAGTCGGTATTTTATAACCACTTTCTCTGATTATCTTTATTTTCCTTTCATTAATTTTTTTAAATAACAGATTGTCATACAAAGCCACAGGGATTAAAGAAAATTTCTTTTTTCCTTTATCTGACGATATTCCTAATGTTATGAAAGCCGGCGTTTTAATAAAAGTTTTGATCATTTGTGTATGTATTATAAATAAAACTGATTAGACGCAAAAGCTAGCGATATGATAAACTATTATTAAGTGCCAATTCTTTGATAAAATTAGTAGAATGTGGTATAATTATATGAACATTTGACCTTTGACCAGTCAAATGTTTCAGCCAGAGGGTGATCAGCCTATGGCTGAAAAAGTTAAAAGTCAAATGTCACACAAAAATATGGTTAATCCCCAGCGTAATACAGAGGCAGCGCATAAAAAACCAACCGTAAAAGATTCGGTAGAATCTCTTATTGAAAGAAAAAAATCTGAAAGGGAAGCAAAGGTCGCGGAATCCGTTTCTGAAAAAATGGCTGGCACAAAAGAAGGCGTGGCGGAAGTAATGGCCGGAATGGAAAAACCGAAAGAAAAGGTTTCAGAAAGAGAAGGGGAGACTGGTGAAATGGGGGATCTTAAGGGAGGTGCTGGTGCAATTACCGACGAAGCAATCGCAATGGCCGCCGCGATGAAAGACTATATATTCCCCTCAGAGATTGTGATGATCAAAAAAATACGTACAGCTATTAAGGCGCAGATAAAAATAGAAATGAAGAAAGCCAGAAAATTCCAGAGCAGTCTAAATGCCGGTGAAGCGGCAAGCTACAATAAAGCAATCTCAAGAATAAGACACCTTAAAGAGATACTGGCTTCATTGTTTACAGCCACATTCGGTTTTTTAAAGAATATGTACGTCAAATACTTCACTCCTGAAGGACATAGAAAAGATTTAGAGGAAATTCAATAGTATTAACTTGTGGAATACCACTGGTTCAGCATCTCCACAATATCTTTTTGCTTGAGGCCGATTTTGTCGTAAAAACCCAGCCAATCTTTCTTAGCGCTCATTACTGTCAGATCAAATACTTTTCCTTTAATTTTAAAATCAATATCATTACCATCAATCTCAAACGGATAAGAGCTGCTTCCTTTATAGCCCTCTTTATTTATTATATTTTTAATTTTTGCAAGAAGATTACCCATGGCGATTGCCTGAAATAAGTTTAAACCAGATTTATAATCTTTAACTGACCAACTTTCACCAGATCTTTTAAGGGTAACTGTCTCACCACCATCGAGCCTTTTTAATGTGATTGAATTTTCATCTAAGATATCAAAATCCATTCTGACCCAACCGCATTGCGCTTTTGTTATCAAAAGAGCCATTCTTAATTGAGCTAATAATTTTTCTTTTGGCGCTTTATAATCAATTTCTATTGTTTTGAACTCTTTAGGCGGTGGATTATCAATATTTTGATTCAATTCTTCATCAGAAAGTTCATAGACTTCACCATTTTCAATTTGCATTTTTGTTGAAAATACTTCGCCTTTTCTGAAGTGATATTCTTCATAACCACCAATGCCGTTTCTTGTAATTTTTAGATGAATATCAGCTATTGAATTGATAACATCCATAATTTCATTATTATTCATTCCTTCAAATGATGTTTTGTTTCTTTCGGCTAATGCAGCTTCAATTGCTTTTTGATCGATTTCAGATGCTGGTTTTATTTCTGCTATTCCAAATTGGCTTCTGCGGTTCATATTTTTATAGATTCCATGAGCTTTATATAAAAGCATGCCCATTTGTATTGCATCTACAGCTGCCCAAATCAATAGACCTATTGCAATAGGGTCATCTAATACACCTATAACAGTTGCATCATTTGCCAGCATAGCTGCCCCAACTGCAGCCCTTCCCCCAGCAGCTGCGGCCGCCTTGGTAAATTGTTTTAAACTAATTTTTGCAGCAAACCTGTGTAATTTTTTCAGAACAGTAGATTTTATTTGCTGATTAAGAGCTTCTGAAACTGTTTTTAATCCAACTTTTTCTATCCCTTTTCTAATAACACCTTTTTGGATGCTCGCAATAGTTGTGCGAGTTAGGCTTCTTGCTGTTAATTTTTCAAATATACTTATTGCTTCAGATGACATTTGCTGCATTCCCGGGAATTTAGGCCAGTATTTTTCAATTATTTCTTTAATCGTTCCTTGTAGTCCTAATGTAGCAGCAACTCCACCCATGACATCTATTACAAATTTACCTACAGGATGTTTTACAAACCTGCCGACAGTCAATTCTGTAGTTTTCATACCAGCCATAAACGCGCCAAAACCAAGAGCTGTATCAGCAACTGCCTTGCGTTTATCCTGCGCGGTTTCAAGGTGGTAAATAATCATCGCGGCAACGCCTGCGCCAAGCGTTTTCTGGAAAATAGGGAAGTATTTGAGTAATTTTGACTGGTCGATAATTTTGACATCAAACGGTTTTCTGGATTTTTTGAGCTCTTCAATGACTTGTGACCTAATTTCCTCAATCGATTTTGGATCTTCAGGCAGTTCAACCCATTCTTTTCCGATTTTGTATTCTTTTACACCATTCGGTTTTATTCTTACTTCTGAAATCCTTATTGTTTCTGCAAATTTAGCTTCACAAACCTCTTTTATCTGTTCAACTGACTTGCCTGAATATTCCGCTTCTGTAAGGGTAAATTCACCGCTACGGTAACGATATGTACGCCTGCCTTTAACTTCTTCACCGATTTGCCTTGGTTCATTCCACTGCTGTTCACAAAGGCTTTTGATGGCTTTTTCCGTGTCACCGCCAAATTTTGCCGCCTCTGCTTTAATTTGCTCTTCCGTAAATGTGAATTCTTCACCCATGTAGCGGTATTTTCCTTCAGAAGTTTTGACGGGTTCTTCCGGTAATTTTTTTCCCGCAGCTTCTCCAGCGGGTTTTTCTTCGGCCCCAAATTTGGCCTTTTCTTTTTCACTCATAGATTCCCATGCTTTGGAACGTTCTTTAATGGCATCGTCCAATTTTTTCATATCTCTTGTTTTGAGAGCTTCCTGGATTTTGGGGTCTTTTATCAGGTCTTTTTCTTCCGTCAAAATATCTAAAATTCCTTTATTTTTATCTAGATATTCAATCAGATGAGGATTGTCGACCATAGCTTGTCCAAGGGGATGCTTTTCATTAAATGTCAAAATCCCAAGCCGTTTATTATCTTTAAGGATTTTTTTATAAGACTCATCCATTTTAGGAAATTTTTCATCAATCGCTTTTCCCCATTTTTCTTCGTCAAAAACTTGTGTAAGTTTATTTTCACTAAGTTTTGTCATAAGTTTCTGAATTTTTTCCATTCTGGCGTATTCCTCATTCCATTCATTTAACTGTTGCTGATTTCTGGCTGCTTCCGGTTTTTTTAATAATCTGTCTATTGATTTTTTTAGCTTATGTCTGTAAGTTTCTAGCCTTCGCATATCTCCTTCATCGAATTCTATTTCTCCTGAAAATATTTTTTCGGATAATGTCCTCATTCCCAATTTTTTGCCCGCCCTAGATAATGCAAATTCTTCCGCCATATACCGTTGCTGATCGAAAAATACTTTTGCTGAATCCGTAGGTTTTATATGATGCCATTTCCAATCCCATAACATCTTCAATCCTTTTAATCCTACTTTTCCAGGGAAAGCAAAGCCCTTAGCTAAACCTTTCCATTGCCCTTTAATAGCTCCGCCAAAACCATACCACAAGCTACCACTACTAGTATAAGCGCGAATACCACCAGTAATCCCTCCAGATATTGCGCCGATAGCCATTGTATATGCGCCGACATAAAGATAAGCACCAGTTGCTTTGCTTAAGTAGCTTTCCCGTTCCCAAAATCTTTTTGCAATCCAATGCATAGCCCCAACTATGTGTTTATTTTCAGTAATAGCAACACAAGTGCCATTTTTCAAAATCCATATTCCAGTTGCTTTAGTTGCATCAGTGACTAGAGTCCATCCTCCATGCACTAAACGACCCAACAATTCATTCATTGTTTCATCGTCTTTTAGTAAGCTTGGGTTTTTTCCTATTTTTCCAAGCAATTCAAGCAATTTTTTAAATTCTGTATGACCTTCTTTTTCTTTATTAAACGCTTCCTTATCAATATATTTGTCCTGATTTTTTTCAATCAATTCAATTACCTGATAAACTGTTTTTCCTTTAAATTCTTCAAATTTACCCTGATTTTTAAGCATTTTTGTGAAAAAATCCATCAGGTGTGCGCTTCCACGGCTTTGTATAAATTCACGGACTCCAGCTAGGGCATCCCTACTTGCAACATCAGCAATGTGTATATAAGAATCTAAAGCGCCGGGTCCATTTTGAATAAAATCATCATATTTTTGTTCATTTACCAAAAACATGATTTCAGGCTTAATATCAAGTCCGATGCCTAAACTCTTTAAATATTCTGATGAATGTTTAGCGCGTTGCTTTTCTTCAGGTGTAATTTTAATTTTTCTCTCCATTTCAATAGCAGACCATAATATCCCCTCATCTCTTACTTGTTCCGTTTTTTCTTTTACAGTTTTTCCAGCAGCTTTAAGTTGATCGATTGTCTGTTTTTGTTCAAGAATCTCTTTTTGTAATTTTGCGATTTCTTCAGGAGTCGTTGCTTTACTTAGTTTTTCTAGTAGCTCGTTTAATTTATCAACAGCCGCTTTAGCCTTTTCAGCTCCTTCCATAGCCTTACCAGCACCTCCCGTGATACCCAAGGCTTCATATAACTTTTTTTTGAGCCAATCTTTTCCCCAATATGCTCCTAATGAGCCAAGCCCTAAAGCCGCAAGAATATTTCCCGTTGAAAAGACCTTCCCTGCAGTTTCTTTTATTTCCTTTTTTGCTTTATCCACAGCTTTTCCTGCAAGCCAGCTAATCAATTTTATGCCAAGATATATGCCAGCAGCACCTGCAAGAGTATAAATTATGGTTTCACCTGGTTTTTCCCTAAGGCGTCTTAAATATCTTTGTGTTATGCCATTCCTGGCCTCTTCAGCCTTACGGATCATTGATGCCCAGACAGCATTCAATTGTTGGGTAGTTGGATTATTCGGATGCAAGTTTAATTCATCAAGTTTTGAAAGCGCGATAGTTTCTGATGTTCGCAATTCTATCTCACTCTTTCTGGCTATATCTGAAAGGTCTTTTGGAGCAATTTCTTTCAAGCTTTTATCAGGGTATTTTTTGGCTATTTTTGTAAATATATTTAAAAGCTCTGACTGCATAAACGTAAGCACATCCTTGTCTTTAGGCGACGGATTAAGCACGTCTAAACTAGCTAATGACATGGTATATTGGCCATTCCTATCTTTTTCCGCCACTTCTTTAGCAGCTCTTTTAAGAGCTTCAAGGCCGGTTTCAACCTTTTGGCCTGGTCTTTCTAACGTTTCCCTTTGTTGCTGATGCTTATCATCGCTCATTATTGTCTATCTTTTATTGGTTTTATTTTTTCCAGACTTTCTTTCATTTTAAGCCTTTTAAGATCTTCATTAATTATTAATTTCTGCACTTCGTCCAATTGTTCATTTGTCAAAAGATAACCAAGCACGATCCAGTGCCTTTTTTCATCGTCATTTAAAAATCTAGACTGTTTTACAGCGTTTTTAAAAAGCGTAATTTTTTCATGGCGCTTTTGGTCATAATCAATGACACCCGGATTGATAAATTGTTGAGGATTGATTTGCATAATTTATAAATTAATCTTTATATTATATCATATTCCACTCTCAAAATCCATACCAAAACAGCGGTCCGAAGTACATCGGTCCGCCTTCAGACTGGGGCGGGGAACAGCGCGACTAGCGAATCGTGCCTCCAGTTGGTATACAAAAACAGCGCGATTAATCAATCGCGATTCCAGAAATAATTCACAAATCGCAAATCATAAATCACAAATTGGCAAGTTGTTCCTTTAATTTTTTCAATTTTCCCTCGGATTCCTCCAATTTTTTCTTTTCTCCTTCAACAATTTGCGCTGGGGCGTTTTTAACGAAGTTTTTATTACCTAATTTAGCTTTAAGTCCTTTCAAATAGCCCTCAAGATTTTCAATTTCTTTAGAAAGGCGCTGTTTTTCTTTTTCAGTATCTATTAGCCCCTCTGTCGAGATTTCAATAGTAATGCCATTAATTATGTCTTTGATCCTATTAATTCCTTTTTTCTTTTTGTCTTTGGATAGAATGGTTAATTCGCTAATTCGAGCTAGTCGTTTTATCTCTTCTTCATTTTTCTTAAGCTCATCTTCAAATTCAAAACTGTATAAAGTTACCTGTATTTTTCGAGCTGGATCGATTTTATTTTCCGCGCGCAGATGGCGAATTTTTGTTATTACATCAATCATTAATCCTATTGAAGAGCCACCGTACTTTTGTTTATCAGGAACCGGAAAAGGATGACTTATTAACAGACTTTTTTGTCCTGGCATATTCGCCCAGACTTCCTCAGTCACAAATGGCGTTATCGGATGAAGCAAAATAAGTATATTTTTAAGAACGTGATATAAGACAGCGGGATTCTGTTTTTCGCCTTTAGAAAGTTCCAGATACCAGTCGCAAAAATCGTTCCACAAAAAATCATACAAAATCTGCCCTGCCTCGCTGATTCGGTAGTTCATCAAACTATTATCCGATGATGAAATTACTTTATTAAGTTTATCTAGAATCCATTTGTCAGCATCTGATAACTGTTTTTGCCCTATCTCAGGTTCATCTTTTATGCCTTTTTCCTCTAATATCCCAAGCACAAAACGGCTGGCATTCCAAAGTTTATTGGTGAAATTACGGTACCCTTTTATCTTTTCTTCATAAAGGCGCATATCGTTGCCCGGTGAATTGCCGATGACCATACTCATACGAAGGGCATCCGCGCCGTATTTTTCGATCATGTCCAAAGGGTCGATACAGGTCGCGGGATCTGATTTGCTCATTTTTTTGCCCTCCCGCGTCCTGATTAAGCCATGCAGATATACAGTTTCAAAAGGGATTTGCCCTGTGGCGTAAGTTGTCATAAGTATCATGCGGGCGATCCAGAAAAACAGGATGTCGTAACCGGTTTCCATCACGCTCGTGGGGTGGAAGAATTTAAGGTCATCGGTTTCTTTTGGCCAGCCCAGCGTTGAAAACGTCCATAAAGCGGAACTAAACCACGTATCCAGCGTATCTTCATCCTGTTTAAAGCTTATTGATCCACATTTGGAGCATTTGGACGGTGCTGTGCGAGCTACAATCACCTCGCCGCAATCCTTGCAGTACCATACGGGAATGCGGTGCCCCCACCATATTTGCCGGCTGATGCACCAGTCGCGTAAATTTTCCATCCAGTGAAAGTAGGTCTTGTTGAATTGGTTAGGGATTATTTCAATGTTACCGCTTTTTACCGCGTGAATGGAAAGTTCTTTTAAGGTAGCTTCTTTTTTTCTCCATCCCAGAGTTTTGGGATTTTTAATAAAGAATTTTTTATTGACGTTGATAAACCATTGGTCAGAAGGCAAAGGCTCAATCACATGATTGCAGCGGTAGCAAAGGCCCACATTGTGCTTGTAATTTTCGTCAATTTTTTCAATAAGCCCCATCGCCTTCATGTCCTCCACAATTTCGTCGCGGCATTCAGGCGTGGTGAGGCCTGCGTATTTACCACAGTTTTCCATCATGCGGCCGTCTTCATCAATGATTTTTTTCATCGGAAGGTTGTGGCGCTGCGCGATTTCATAATCTGTAAAATCATGGGCGGGAGTTACTTTGATAACACCCGTGCCGAATCCCATATCTACGGTTTCATCAACGACCACCTGTACTTCAAATTCGCCCAATACACCCGGAATCATAAATTTTTTACCTATAAAGGATTTGTAACGCTTGTCTTTGGGGTGCACCGCCACGGCTGTGTCACCCAATTTGGTTTCCGGGCGGGTGGTGGCCAGAGAAAAAGGGCCGTATTTGATCCAGTACAATTTTTCAATCCTTTCTTCATATTTTACCTCGTCATCCGCCAACGTTGATTTACATCTCGGGCACCAGTTCACAATCCGGTAACCGCGGTAAATCAGGCCGTCCTCATACATCCTGTTAAACATCTCGATGACAGCGCGATTCAGGTTTTCATCAAGTGTGTACCTTTCGCGGCTCCAGTCGCAACTGGCGCCCATTCGCCTGATTTGGTTACGTATAGTAACCTGAGAATCTGCCACAAATTCCCTCACGCGATTTAGGAAAACCTCGCGTCCCAGTTTTTCACGCGTGAGCCCTTCTTTGGCAATTTCTTTTTCTACTCTGTTTTGCGTGGCGATGGCGGCGTGATCTGTGCCCGGCAACCACAACGTTTCATATCCTTTCATCCTGCGATGGCGGATAATTATGTCTTCAATCGCTAACATAACAGCATGACCAAGATGAAGCACACCTGTAGCATTCGGCGGAGGCATTGAAATTGTAAAAGGTTTTTTCTTTGAACCAGAATTAGCCTTAAAAGCGCCTGCATTTTCCCAGTTTTTATAAATCTTATCTTCGTATTTTTTTGCTTCGTAAGCTGAAGGCAACATATATTACATTTTTACATTTAACATTTTACATTTTTCATTTAAAAAAATGCGATATGAATATTATCATAGGCTATGATGCTTAACAACGAAACCTACAAAAATATCTAATTTCTAATACCTAATATCTAATTTTGTATATCAAAAATACTGTCTACAAAATTAGATATTAGGTATTAGAAATTAGAGATTATACTAAAGCTTATTTAATTCAGCTAAAACAGCTTCTTCGTCTTTTTGCTCGGCAAGCTCCTGTATTTTTTCGGCTTTTTCACGCAGACGTTTTTTTTCTTTATATTTGATTTCGTCGAATTCGAGTTTAAAAAATTTAGCATCGGAATTCATGTCTTTTTGATATTGTTTGTCAGCATCTTCAATCTGCTTTTTTTCGTTGTCCAGAATACTTCTTAAATTCGCAATCTGGTCCTCCGTCATAATAGGAAACACATCGATCCAGTACTGCCTTTCTTCATCATTCATTGACTGGCTACCTTTGACCAATGAAACAAGATCGCCAAATTTCTTATTTACCTCGTCAGGAATTTTTAAAGCCGTGGCCTGAGTTGTTGGTGGGGTAGTTTTATCCGCCATAATAATTTTGTCTTATTATTATACCAAAAAAGACCGTGATTGGCAATGATTTAGGTGATTTTGACCGTGATTTGCACGATTTTTGTGATTTAGGTAATCCCTTTTCATCCGGCAGTCTAACTTTAAACCACTTTCAATATTTTAGTATTCAGTCTTTTTGTGAATAGATATGAAATGTATAGAAATCCAATCATTAGCGCAGGTACAATTAAAAAAGTCAGATTTTTTCCAAAAACTTGGAAAGTCGTTAAAAAATTAAAAATTATATGAAGGAAAATCGCGAGCACCATGCCTTCCATGACAAGGACTTTTTTTTCATGGCCACCTCTGCGAGACGGCAAAGCTTTAAGTATATTTTGACGTATTATATGAAGGCTTAAAATTTCACGGTTGACCCAATCTTTTACTTCAAATGCTAATAAATTTTTTTGATTGAATGGACTAATCTGTTTTGAAAAATACGCATACGCCCATATCAGACCAGCCAATCCGGAAAATAGAGTGTGCGCGAGCATCGTGCCCAGGCTTCGGAATGCAACTACATAGGTGAAACTTGTTAAGTTTTCATTAATCCCCTGAAAACTTGCCAGATAAAACAGATTTTCCATAAAAGCAAAACCCAGAGCCGCAGTTACCGCATAAACCACACCATCAATTACCTGATTGAATTCCAGTTTGTGATTTGTGACAACATAAATAGCCGCAGAAATTTTTGCAGTTTCTTCAAGGATGGCAAATAAAAACAGATTTGAGGTCTCATTTAAAAACAATGGACCGATATTTAACCACAAAATCACATGGCGAAGAAAAATGAAGGGAAAACTTATTGCGGCGCCAACAAAAAATGTTTCTAAAATTATCTTTTTAGGTTCGGGCTCAAGTTTATCTTTCTTGTAATAAATAAAAAGCCAGCATAAAGCGGGGATGATCGCGAAAGGGAATGCTATGATTATGTTTTTGATATCCATTTTTAGGGATTCTGGATTCACGATTCGCGATTCGGCCGAATCCTGTAACCATTCCGAGCTTGCGAGGATAATCGAGAATCGCGAATCCCATAGATGGATTATTTGATTTTCATCACTTTAAATTCCATAATACCGGCAGGAACTTTAACTTTAATGATATCGTTTTTAGTTTTTCCAAGCAAAGCTGAACCGATAGGGGATTCATTTGAGATCTTATTCATTGTAGGGTCAGCTTCAGTAGAGCCTACTATCGTATAAGTTTCCGGATCGTCATTATCTGTGATATTTTGGACAGTTACCGTGGTGCCGATCTGCACAGTGGACTCAGTTGATTTTTTGACTTCGGTTATGATTTTCGCATTATCGATCATTTTTTCTAATTCGATGATCCTGCCTTCTATAAAAGCCTGTTCATTTTTCGCCTCTTCGTATTCTGAGTTCTCTGAAAGGTCGCCATATGAAATCGCTTCTTTAAGGCGTTTAGCCACTTCTTTTCGCCTTACATCTTTAAAATACTGAAGCTCTTCTTTAAGTTTTGCTAAACCCTCTTTGGTAACTAGTACCTGATCCTCTTCATTATTAGTTGTATTATCGTTAGCCATAAATTTAATTATTATTTATTAATTTTACATTTTACAATTTACATTTGTAGCCATTTTACACTTAAATGAAAAATGTAAAATGACAAATGTAAAATTTACTTATCCTGAATCTTGATACTAGTAGGATGGTCGCGCAGTTTTTGTAAGATCTTCGCTTCGATTTGGCGTATGCGTTCGCGCGTTACCCCGAATTCCTTACCGACTTCCTCTAAGGTATGGCCAATGCCATCATCCAGGCCAAAACGCATTCGGATGATTTTTTGCTCGCGCGGAGACAAATACTGGAGCATCGAATGGATATTTTCTTTGATAATTTTTCGATTTGTCGCGTCGGCCGGTGAAATCGCTTCATCATCCTCGATGAAATCACCTAGCTTACTGTCTTCTTCGGCGCCAACAGGCGCTTCAAGCGATATGATATCTTGCGAGATTTTAAGAATATGCCTTACCTTTTTGATATCTATATTCATTTCAGAGGCAAGTTCATCGACTGTAGGTTCGCGCCCTAATTCCTGAAGAAGCTGGCGTTGGGTATGAGTCAGTTTATTAATAGTTTCAACCATATGCACAGGTATACGTATAGTCCTTGCCTGGTCCGCTATGGCGCGTGTTATTGCCTGCCTGATCCACCATGTGGCGTATGTGGAAAATTTAAATCCGCGTTTCGGGTCGAATTTTTCAACCGCGCGGAATAAACCTATGTTTCCTTCCTGGATAAGATCCAGGAATGACAGGCCTCGGCCAATGTACTTTTTTGCAATTGAAACTACCAGGCGCAGATTTGCTTCGGCGAGTTTCTGTTTTGCGACGGGGTCTCCTTTGGCAATCCTTTTTGCCAGTTTGATCTCTTCATCGGCGGTAAGAAGATCGACACGCCCTATTTCGCTTAAATACATCCTTACAGAATCATTGGCGATTTCTTTGAGGTTGGTCTGTTTTTTTATCTGTTTCTGGTCCGCCTCCTCTTCTTTTTCTTCCTCAACTTCCATTTCCAGTGTTTCTTTTTCTTCAGCTTCGTCCTCTTCAAATTCGTCATATTCCGCCAGAATATCTTCAAGCCCTTCTTCCTCTAAATCAAACAGGGATTTTTCTTTTGTGGACTTTTTTCCTTTGCCCCAAATCATATCATCTTTTACATCTATGACTTCAATTCCAAGGTCAAGAAATAATGTGTATATTTCATCAAGAAGGATGACATTTTCCTCTATTTCAGGCATAGCTTTCAAAAGTTCCTGATGGGTGACGAATTTCTGGTCGCGGCCCTTTTGTATCAGATGGCGGATCGCCTCAGGATATTTTGCAAGCGTTTTGTCGTCAGGCTGGGCAATAAACTTATTTTGGATCTTTTTAGCCATAATTTGGATAAGATTACTTTGTCTAAATCAAATTTTAGTTGCCAGTTTCAGAAGTTCATTATAACGATTAAGAAGGGTTTTCTTCTCCTGCGTGTCAGCGGATATGCGGATCTTTAACTCTATATCTTTCTGGATATTATATATATTTTTCCTGTTGATCTCACGGATCAGTTTGCGGATTTCCTTTTTAGCTGAATCTTCAGCAAATTCTGGATAGAATTCATCGATCAGTAGTGAATATATATTGATTTTCTCAAGATCCTCTTCGCTAAATTCTTCTTTAATACGACTCATATTAACTGAGCTTTCCCGAGTGTACACTTTTTTAAGCGTATTGTAAAACCTTTCTGTCGTGGGATCTATAGGGATATTATCTATCAGGTTATTTGCCACATCATCATACATTTCTGGATAGTAGAATATAAAACCAAGAAGGAATTCTTCCCGGCTAAACACTCTTTTGGCCTGCAGATCGGGTTCAGAATTCGCAGTCTGTTTTCCATAAGTTTGTTTTGGATTCAGTTTATTAAGATCATTCCATAACAGGCGAACATCGGTCTTTAGCTCCAATGCAAGCCTTGTTAAATATTCATTTTTCTCAAAATCGGTTTTATAAAGTTTTATAAGTGGAAGCAAAAAATCAATGATCTGTTTTTTGTCTTCAATTGTATTTTTATCAAACCTCTTAAGTGCATATGCGAAATAAAAATCCATAACGTTAACGGGATTTTTTACAGACTTTGACCATTCATCTGGATTTTTCTTGATGCATTCATCTGGATCTTTGCCACCGTTTAAAATGATAATTTTTATATTAAGATCCGACATCTGGGCAAGCTCAATAGCGCGGAACGTCGCTTCGATTCCAGCAGCATCCGCATCGAAACAGAAAGCTATATTTTTTGTGTAACGCTGAATCAATTTAAGCTGCTGAGGCGTCAGCGCTGTTCCACAGGTGGCTATAGCGTTTTTTGTGCCAGCCTGATGCGCTGAAATCACATCCATATATCCTTCCACAAAAATCGCCGTATTTTTTTCCTTTATACTTTCCTTGGCAAAATTAAGCCCGTAAAGGATAAAACTTTTGTTGTAAGCAGGGGTCTCCGGTGAATTCAGGTATTTTGGTTCCCCCTCACCGATGATTCTGCCGCTAAACCCGACTGCATTTCCCTGGTGGTCAAAAATAGGGAAGATAAGCCTGTTCCTAAACCTGTCGTAAATATTCTGGTCAGCGATAGACCTTTGGTTTACTACGGACGCATCGATTAAATCTTTTTTATCAAAGTTCTTGCCGAGGAGATAATTTTTAAGCCTATCAAAAGAGTCAGGGGCAAAACCCAGCCTGAAAGCCTTGATCGTCTGTTCGGTCAAACCGCGTTCAAGCAGATATTCTTTTGCTTTTTTGTTGTTTTCAAGCTCTTGTTCATAAAAATTAACAGTAGTCTGATTTATTTCCATGCCCTTGAGCCGCTTGTTGTTTTCTTTAGGCAGCTCTTTAGGCAAAACCACATTGGCTTTGTCAGCAAGGATTTTAACCGCTTCGTTAAAACTGACATTTTCAATGAGCTGGATAAACTTAAAAATATCGCCACCCTGATGGCAGCCGAAACAATACGCAATGCCTTTTTCAGGACTTACCATGAAACTGGGAGTTTTTTCTCCGTGAAATGGGCAAAGACCACGCAAATTCCTGCCAGCTTTTTTAAGCTGTACGTAACCTCCAACAAGGTCTTCGATATCTATTCTTAATCTGATTTCATCGAGATGATTCATAATTCAATGACCAATGACCAATAACTTAATAACAAATACCTAATCTCTAATATCTAAATCCTAAACTCTAAGTTCTAAACTCTAAATTCTAAGCAAGCTTAAAAAATTTAATTGTTCATTGAGGTTAATCTATTTTATATTACGAAAATAATTTAGATTGTCTTTCGATATATTCGATTTTTAAATGCGCGTAAGCATTAGGCGTCACAACGCGCCCTCTGGTTGTACGGTCCAGAAAACCGATTTGCATAAGATATGGTTCGTACACGTCTTCAATCGTCTCTATTTCTTCTGAAGTCGCCGCGGCAATAGTGTTGACGCCCACAGGGCCGCCATTGAATTTTTCAATGATTGTAAGCAGGATCTTCCTGTCCGTCCTATCCAGACCTACAATATCAACACCGATTGTTTTTAGGCTTTTTTTTGCAAGCTCAAGATTGATTTTTTTAATATTTTCCACTTCGGCAAAGTCGCGTATCCGTTTAAGAAGCCGGTTCGCGATTCTGGGTGTTTTGCGTGAACAGCGCGCCACTTCCTTAACCGCTTGTTCATCGATTTCAATTTCCAGTATTTTTGCGGAACGCCTTATTATGCTTTCCATTTCTGACTCCGTATAAAAATCGAGTTTATATATGTGGCCAAAACGGTCCCTTAAAGGCGAAGAAAGAGACCCTGCTTTTGTAGTAGCGCCGATTAAAGTAAATTTTGGCAGATTTATACGCATAGACCGAGTTGCGGGCCCTTTGCCAATGATTATATCCAGCGCGTAATCTTCCATCGCGCTATAAAGTATTTCTTCCACCTGTGTCTTTATGCGGTGTATTTCATCGATAAACAGGATATCGTTTTCCTCGAGATTGCTTAGTATAGAGGCAAGGTCGCCCTGTTTTTCAATGGCGGGCCCGGAAGTGGTTTTAATGTTTACGCCCATTTCCCTGGCAATAATATATGCCAATGTGGTTTTGCCCAAGCCAGGAGGACCATATAAAAGAATATGCTCAATCGGCTCATTCCTTTTTTTAGCCGCTTTCATAGCGACTTCGAGGTTTTTTTTGATATCAACCTGCCCCACGTATTCGGATAATGTACGGGGGCGTAAAGTCAAATCGAACTGCTGAATGTCCGTATCGACTTCTTTGGCGCTTATGGTTTCATTTTCTCTTTCGATCATATTAAGTGCTTAGTGCTTAGTGTGCACAAGAACACTAAAAAAACTATTTAATACCTTGTTGGGTTCATATTATATCTATTTAATAGATGTTACGCAATTTGCTTTTTGACCTTGATTTTCAGGATTTTACTGATAGCTGGGATTGATTAACATGATTTGCCTGATAATATTTTGTTCAATCCTGTAAATCCATAGTTAAAATTCTTGTAATCTGCGGTCAAATGTGCTATAATAATTAGATTTATTGAACCTAAAAAATGATTTACAAATTTTTGAAAAGTTACAGGGTAGAAGATTTGTTTTTTGAACATAGATTTATTTATGATACTGGTAAGCCTGAAAAAGTCGCGAGTTTAGATGATATACGGAGAAGTATGGATATGCCCTTTCCAGCAGAGAAAGGCGCAGAAGCCAGGCCGGGTGAACCAAAAAGAAAATTAAGAGATTTAAAAGCGCAAGTAGGCAAGGAAAAAGAAAAACCAGGTAAAGAAGAAAAAGAAGGTGAGGAAGTTAGAGAAGAGGTGGGAAAAGAAAAAAAGAAAAGGCCTAGGAGAACCGTTAGAGAAGGGGTGCAAAAAACAAAAAAGAGGCTTGAAGAGGATTTATTCGGGAAAGATAAATTAGAGTCCTATACAAAAGAGTTGAAAGAGGCTATTGAAAGACTTGGCCCCGATAAACTTTATGAATTTATTAAAGCTCATAATAGTTATAGCGGTGATTATAAGAAATGGAACAGCGACCTTTGTAAAACATTCGGCCTTAAGCTTAATGAAAACGAACCTGAAGAGCAGGAACACATGAGGTATGCGGCTGCTTTGCAATTGTACCTCGCTGAGTATTTTGTAAAAAAGGGAGATGTTTTCCAGACTCTCAGGGGAAAAATTGCCAACCCTTTCATTTATATTGATGGCAAGCTCGGCGGATACACCATTAGCGCGCTTGCAGCATACTGGAATGAAAAATATCCGGAAAAAAAGAAAGAGAAGGGTGAGTTAAAATATGCAGATCTTGAAAAGGAATATGGTGAACAACGGAAAAATAAAGAGATTTTCGATGAAGCAATTGCCCACTTGCAGAAAAAACTTGGGCAGCCATCAGGCCCGGTTGCCCCTGGAACTCCGCCTGCTGCACCTGCTCCTAAGCCTGGAGCTAAGCCTGCGGGTGCGCCTCCCGTTGCACCCGGGGGTGCGCCACCAGCGGCTCCTGCAACTGGTCCTGATTTTGTTGGGCCTCCTGAGCCGCCTACAGTAAAGCCAAGTGAGGAAAGTAAAGCGGATAAAGAAAAAAAAGAAAGGGAATGGAATGAGGCTTTGCAACGCGCACAAAGGTCTGAACAGTTAAGAAAAAATGCCGATACGCTAATAGATAAAACTTTAAGAGAAGATAAAACACATTGGGCAGAAAATATTGCTAAAACTTATAGTACAGAGTTTGCAAAGCTTAGTGATAAATATAGTGGTGATCCTGATAGAGTAGATCGTTTTAGTGAATTTCGCAGAATACCTGTATTTTACGGTAACGATAACATTTGGCCAGCAGAGATATTTAAGAAATACAAAGAAGCTTATGATCAGGTGACAAAAAATCCTTCAGCAGAAAATATCAAAAGAAAAGATGAGTTGTATCAAATGTTAAGCAAGTCTGCCGCTGACTATAGCCAACTTACTAAAGAAATTGTAGCTAAATTAAAAGGCAAATATGAACCAGGTCTTCGCGTACTTATAGGGTCTTATGAGCTCCCTCATGATGTGTATATATATAATTTAGAACCAATTAAATTATCTGCTGGCGCACAAGGTAGGAGTTGGAAGAAGGAGGAACCTGAACAATATAAAAAACAAAGGGAAGCGATCGAAAGAGTAGAATTACAGAACCCGGATAAAATAGATGAATTTTATGCAAAATATTTTAAGGAACCGCCAAAAAGAGCTTTTGATAATTGGGATGCTCTAGCCAAAATGCTTAAGTCACCAAAAGACTTAGAAGATTATTTTATCGGCGTATCTCCAGAAGGTATAGTCGCTAGAGTTAGGCAAATTATTTTATACAGGAATATGCATCGTGTTTACTGGGAATCCGAATGGTATAAAAGTGAATTTAATAAAGAACTTGGTATAGCTATCAAGGCTCTTGATTCAAATTTTGAAACTTACTATAAAGATTATAAAGGTATAAAAGACAAAGATTTTGTCGCAGACATAAGTAGCGGTCAGGTGAAAGAAAGACCAGCATAATAAATTTTAAGTTTACTGACATAATTGTCGTAAATCTTGCATTTTTTTGTCTTACCCTTCAAAATCCATAATAGCGTCTTAGCCAAAATACTGCCCGCGTAGCTCACCCGCCTTCGTCAAAGCTTCGGCGAGGTGAGCAAATAAAGTGCATCAGAATATCAGGGTAAAACAACTAGCCCGCGTAGCTCAGTGGATAGAGCAGCAGCCTTCTAAGCTGTTGGTCGCAGGTTCGATTCCTGCCGCGGGTACCACCCAAATTTCTTGGTAACCCGCTATCAACATTAGTTAGCCTCGTTTTTCATCATCCGCACAATTTTTTAACACTTCTTGGAGGTCTGATAAATTAATGAAAGAAAAAATCTTGATTCGTATATATTGATATGTTATACCTATCGGCGGTTTTTTATGTAAGTTGACCTCATGTCTACAATACGGGTTCTCAATCTTCGGAAAAAATACGGTGAAACAGAAGCTTTGAAGGGCATATCATTTGATGTCGACAAAGGTGAGATTGTCGGTTTTCTTGGACCTAATGGCGCAGGAAAAACAACAACGATGAAAATTTTGACATGCTTTATGGCCGCTGAAAGCGGAGAAGCTCATGTGGCTGGCCATGATTGTTTTAAAGAAAGCCTTACGGTTCGCAGGAAAATAGGTTATTTGCCTGAAAACAATCCTCTTTATCTTGATATGACGGTTTACGAATATCTGAGGTACATGGCTGAACTGCATGACGTGCCTTACCATAAACTCTTTGACAGGATTAAGGAGGTCATCGTCGACTGTGGGCTTACCGATAAACTTCATAAACCTATCAGCACCCTTTCTAAGGGCTTCAGGCAAAGAGTCGGACTTGCATCAACGCTTATCCATGACCCTGAAATTCTGATTTTGGATGAACCGACTGTTGGGCTGGATCCAAACCAAATAGTTGAAATAAGAAATTTGATTAAAACTTTAGGAAAAAAGAAAACAGTGATACTTTGCAGCCACAATTTGGCTGAGGTAGAACTTACCTGCAATCGCATAATAATTATCAATGAAGGAAAAATTGTGGCATCAGGAACACCCGCGGAATTAAAGAGTCTTGTTGAAGGCCATGCGAATATAAAGCTTACAGTTAAAGGGGATAAGACAAAAGTTACGATGTTACTCAGGGATATCGATGGTGTAAAGGAAGTGGCTTGCCAACAGACCCGCGAAAAAGGCGCTTATGCTTATGAGCTTGTTACAGTTAAAAATAAGGATCTTCGTGAAAAAATAATTGCTGAAATTTTCAAAAATGAATTTAAACTTCTTGAAATCCACCGTGAATCTGTATCTCTTGAGGAGATTTTTAACCAAGTAACAAAATCCAATTCTTTATTTTAAACAGGAATATTAAGTCTTATGAATTTTAAGCACGTAAATACAATAATGGGAAAAGAACTTCGGTCATATTTTAATTCGCCTTTAGCTTATATTTTTATAACTGTTTTCCTGACTTTTACATCATGGCTGTATTTCAGGGGGTTCTTTATCGATAATTTTGCCACGATGCGCCCGTTCTTTTCATTTCTCCCCTGGATTTTCTTATTTCTTGTGCCAGCAATAACTATGCGCCTTTGGGCTGAGGAGCAAAAAATGGGTACTATTGAACCTCTTTTGACATCGCCCATAGACGAATGGGAAGCGGTTTTGGGGAAATTTTTAGCAAGTTTTTCCTTCCTGGTTATCTCACTTTTACTATCATTCGTACTCCCGGTAATCCTTTTTATAATAGGCAAACCTGACTGGGGCACAATAATAGGCGGGTACTTTGGTTCAATTTTTTTAGGCGGAGCCTATCTCGCTATCGGGTTATGGATTTCAAGCCTTACTAATAATCAGATAATCGCCTTTATTTTTTCAGTAATTCTGATTTTCATAATTTTCATTATTAGCCAGCCAATTGTGCTTCAGACAACTCCTATGTTTTTGGTTCCCTTTTTCCGGTATTTGGGAATGGGATCCCATTTTGAAAGCATTTTGAGAGGTGTTATTGATACAAGGGACATCATTTATTACATTATTCTGATAGCTCTTTTTATATATTTAAATGTCACCAGCCTGAGAAGCAGGAAATGGCATTAAAAATTATGAATTTTTTAAACCGCTTTAAATACGCAAGGGATTCATACCTTATCACGATTATGATCGTGCTGATCGCAGTGATGCTTAATTATATCGCGTCTAATCATTTTTTTCGCATAGACCTTACTAAAAATCAAATTTACGCCGTATCTGGTGCAAGCAAAAAAATTATGGGGAATTTGGATGACATTGTTAATGTGAAAGTCTATTTTTCTGAAACCCTTCCTCCAAATTTACTGGCTGTAAGGCAATATGTTCAGGATATGCTTGGAGAGCTTTCCTCTTATTCAAAAGGCAATTTGGCAGTGAGTTTTCTTGACCCTTCCGACCCTAACGTAAGAAATGAAGCTTTAAGTTACGGCATACCCCAGATACAGATGAATATCGTAGAAAAAGATAAACTTGAGGTTAAAAATGGTTTTTTGGGAATAGCGGTTGTTTATGGCAATAAAACTGAGACGCTACCTGTGGTCCAGAATATTATGAATGTGGAATATGATTTGGTGGCCGCAGTCAAAAAAGTCACCGCTAAAGAAGATCGCGTGCTCGGTTTTCTTACTGGCCATGGTGAACCATCTTTAGAGGATCGTATAAAAGTCGACCAACAAGGCGACACCTATTCATTTTTAAAACAAGCATTAGACCGTAATTATAAAGTGGTCGAAGTCAATCTTAGCAAAGGCGATACACTGTCGAACGTAAATACACTATTGATCGCTGGCTCCAAAACCTCATTTTCTGATGACGAGAAATATGCTATTGACCAGTTCCTAATGAAAGGCGGCAATATTGTTATCATGCTTGATACAATCGATGTCAGCCAGGATTTAAAAACTATCGCATTAGACCTCGGGCTTGATGATATGTTAAAACAATATGGAATAGGCATTGAAAAACAATTTGTCCTTGATCGTTCAAATGAAAACGCATCATTTAACCAGGGATTTGTTAATTTTATCATCCCTTATCCATATTGGGTCAAAGCAATAAATAAATATTTTGATAAAACCAATCCTATTGTGGCTAATTTGGACTCAGTTGCTTTTCCCTGGACAAGCCCAATTAAGATTTATGAAACAAAAAATGTTAAATCCACAATACTTATTAATACTACTGGCGATGCCGGCCTTTCCGGAGAGACATTTGATTTAAGTCCTGGCGCTAACCAAAATTTAACTGAAAAAAATCAATATCCACTTGCCGTTCTTCTTGAAGGGGAATTTTCCAGTTATTTTTCAGAAAATTCGGATAAGAAAGATTTCATACAGAAGTCGGAAAAACCTGCCCGGATTTTAGTGATTGGAAATTCGCGTTTTATAACTGACCGCTTTTTAAATAATTTTGGGCAGAACATGGCATTTGCCATGAATGCAATTGATTTCCTTACGCTTGATGAGTCATTGATTAGCATTAGATCGAAAACTTCTTTTGATCTGCCCATAAAGGATCTGAGCGCAGGTGACAGGCAAATAGTAAAATTTACAGGAATATTATTAATGCCAATAATAGTAATAGTTTTTGGAGTTTTACGTTTTTTTGCCAGGAAACGGCAAAAAGTTAATTTTTAATAAACAAGTTTTTTATGCATGAAAGATATCAAAAACCACTAGAATATCTTCGAAAAATGAGTCCTTTAAAAAAGGTGCTTATTGTTTTTGTGGTATTACTAATATTTATAATTGTCGTTGAGCAGCCAGGTGGCGACACCTCTAGAGACCGCAAAGGCGCAAAGTTTTTTATACCAAAAATGGCGATTAAAGAAGTCCAGAAAATCAGTATACAAAACCCAGCAAAAGAAAAACCTGTTTTAATGGAGAAAAAGGATAATCAATGGAGGATAACCAATGGGCATCTTTTCCCCGCAGATACAACAAAAGTAGATGATTTCCTTAAAGCATTATTTAGCTTAGAGCAGGGTTCTTTAGTTTCAAAAAATAAAGACAGGACCGCCATATTCTCCGTTGACGAAAAAACCGGTATACATGTTCAGATATGGGACATAAAAGATCGGACTGTTGGGGATTTTTATGCGGGGCAGATTATACCTGATGGACAGTATATGAGGCGCTCAGATTCTTTTGAGGTTTACCAGACAATACCAAGCCTTACAAAATTTTTACTTGAGGATTTTGAAGGCTGGAAAGATAAGACTTTATTAACCGTAAAAGAAGAGGAAATAAAACAAGTGGTACTCCAAAATCCTGATTCAGAAATTACACTTGAAAAAGGCGCTACGGGAGTTTGGGAAGTGGTTAAGCCTGAAAAATATGGCGCTGACAATTTGGCCATACGCACTTTATTTGATCAATTAAAATTGATTCAAGGAGATACTTTTGTAGACAGTGTTGAGGGAAGTCAGGCAAATTTTGAAAAACCTGATTATAAAATATCTGTCCGTAAAACAGATGGTTCATCAAGTTTTGTATTATTTACCAAATCTGAAAAAGACAAAATATATTATGCCAGATACTCAGGTAAAGATTTCATTTATTCAGTGTCATCCACTCTGATTGATAATATTTTTGGATTGCAATTCAAATCTAATGGAGGTTCTAATTGATTTCATTCGATTGACTGCGATGGATTTCAATCGATATCTATCGATAATCCAGCGAAGTCCACCGAAATCAAACAGAAAGTTTGTTCATCAGTTCTTCGCTGATATCGAAATTACTGGATACATTTGTTACGTCCTGATCTTCTTCAAGCGCATCCATGAATTCCAGGATTTTTTTAGCATCATCCGCATTTTCAATTTTTATCGTATCTTTGGGTACAAATAATAATTCAGCTTTCTCTACCGCAATATTTAATTTTTTAAGGTTTTCATTTATCTCATGCAACTGATTAGGGGCGGAATAAATTTCAATTAAATTACCTTCGGGTTTTATATCTTCAGCCCCAGCATCGATTGCGGCAAGTTCTATTTCTTCAGCTTTTTTATTCTCAGTATTAACAGTGATCACTCCTTTCCGCTGGAATTGCCAGGATACGCTTCCGTCTCCCCCCAGATTTCCACCTTTTTTATTGAAAATTGTCCTTATATTTGTATACGTGCGGTTTTTATTATCAGTAAGGCATTCAACAATTACTGCGGTGCCTGCTGGACCATAACCTTCATAAACCACCTCCTCAAATTTAGCGCTGTCTTTAAGTTCACCCGTGCCGCGCTTGATTGCGCGTTCGATATTGCTATTGGGAACATTTTCTTTTTTGGCATTTTCAATAGCCAGCCGTAATGTCGGATTCATATTGGGGTCTCCGCCACCTCTGGCCGCAAGGGTTATTAAATTCGCGTGGCGAGTGAAAATTTTACCGCGTTCCGCGTCTATCGCCCCCTTTTTATGCTTAATAGAATGCCACTTGCTATGACCACTCATATTTTTAGTGCTAAAAGTGCTTCAAGTTCTAAGTGCTTCAAGTGCTTTTATGTAACCAGCACTTGACGGACTTGTCTAGTCGCTCGCGAGCGACAGGACTTGAAGCACTGGGCACTCGAAGCACTAAAATTAAGCGCGGAATTTATTCACAAATCCGACAAGAGCCATTTCACGGGCCCTTTTTATAGCTGAAGACAGTTTTTTCTGATGGCGGAGGCAGACACCCGTATAATACCGGGATTTTATTTTCCGGAATCCATCGATAAAGTATTTCAGGGTCCTTATATCTTTGTAATCAATATAATCCATCTGATTTGTGCAGAAGGCGCATCGGCGCTTACCCAGAGGGTGTTTTTGTTTGGTTGAAAATATTACTCCCATAATAAATTGTTATTTAAAATTTGTAATTTAAAATTAAAGTTTAAGGTCCTCACCACCTAATATCTGGTCTAATTTTTTATCGAGTTCCAATTCACGCTCAGCTTCTTTTGCTTCAGATTTTTCCGGAGATGCAGTTTCCTCAGTTTTTTCCTCTTTTTTCTCCTCTTTTTTCTTAGAACGGTATATCGGAGCATTGTGTTTAATGCTGATGTTCTTTTTGAAAGTTTCTTTTTCTTTTCTTGGCTTTTCTTCCGGCACAACCAATTCGTATTTAGTATAGGTATAGCCTTTTGGTAATTTTATGATGAGTGACCTCAAAAGCTCTTTTTCGATTCTCAAAAACGCTCTGAGTTCGGCTAAAAATGAGCTAGGAAGATCAAGGTTATAAATCATATAAATTCCCTCGACCTGCCTTTTGATTTTATAGGCCAACGGCTTTTTACCCCAAAAATCCTCCTGGGTTATTTTTCCGCCAGCTTTAGTAATCGTCTCCTCGATTTCTTTAAGTTTCATTTTAACGTCGGATTCGCGGAGATCCGGGTTTAATATGAGCATGAGCTCATACATATTATTAACAGATTCGACCGCAGTATCGGTCGCAGTTTTTTTAACCATGGTGTTATCTTTATGGACTAAACGCCATGAACCACATAGGGCTCATGAAAAGATTGCTTAGTTATTTTAAGGGATTTTTGGCTGAATGCAATACTTTTTTGATAAACGATGTAATTAACCCTTGATGGCTCCACGGCTCAGTCCGGAGCCGATAAGTGTCTCCAGACAGAGCCTGGAGCCAGCAACAGGGTTACTTCGTTATTTCGTTATCTCGTTACTTCGTATAATGTATAGGTATGAAAATGACCGAAAAAGAAAAAGCCCGTCAGATTGCGCAGATTTTAAACAGACTTTACCCAAAAGTCACTGTTCCGCTTAAGCATAAAAGCCCATTCACCCTCCTGATTGCTGTTATTCTGTCCGGACAGTCGACGGATAAGATGGTAAATCGGGTTACTCCAAAATTGTTTAAGCTGGCTGGCGCTCCTGAAAAAATGGCCAAGTTACCGAAATCTGAAATCCGTAAAATCATTAAACCTTGCGGACTTTCACCGACAAAATCCAAAAACATATCCGCATTATCCAAAATTTTGGTCAAAAAATTCAAATCTGAAGTGCCGAATACGTTTGAAGAACTCGAAAGCCTGCCCGGAGTCGGTCATAAAACCGCCTCAGTTGTCATGAGTCAGGCATTCGGCATACCAGCATTCCCGATTGATACTCATATCCACCGCCTCGCGCACAGATGGGGCTTAAGTTCAGGTAAAAACGTCCGCCAGACTGAGAAAGATCTGAAACGATTGTTTCCAAAAAAAATCTGGAACAAAATTCACATCCAGATAATACTTTTCGGCAGGCAGTATTGCCCCGCGCGTGGACATGATGTGAAAAAATGCCCAATTTGCAGTAAGTATAAATAATTCAGTAGGCAGACAAACGTTCGTCCGCCTATATGACGGTATAAATTTGTGTTTGACGAAATAATGAGTTAAACATAAAATAAAACACTATATTATTAATTATTTATGTTATGTCTGAAATATCACAGGAACAAGCTTTGGCAGTTCTAAAGAAAGCAGAGGAAAAAGGAACTCTGAAAAGCCGTCCATTAAGGTGGAACTGGAATATCTTATCGGCGCGAAAATCAGACCTGAAGTGGAAAGAGCGATTACAAAACGCTTAGCTAAAATTTATGAGCGAATGTCCACCCAATAGTATCAAAAATGTAAGCATTAAGGATTTTATTGCGGAACTCAAACGCAGAATCTCAGAATATGGTGATTTTAGACGACAGGTATTGGAAGCTTTAGCAGAAAAAGTGAGGCCTGATCTCAAACGTACCATTACATCTGATTCTAAAGATGCTCAAAAGCGCGAACTTTCCCCGGAACAAACCGACGTACTTCTTGGTATTCTCAAATTACGGTTTGATAAAGCTAGCAAAAAACTCCGCAAGATTATTGATTTTGCCGATGTTGAAAAAGCCCTCCGAGCAAATCCGGAAAAACTTTATGCTCTTCAGAAACTTGAAGAAACTGGAGGAGAACCTCAGTTAGTTGGAATTGAAAAGGATGAATTTATATTTGAGGACCGCTCATTAGAATCTCCATCTGGTCGCAGAGATCAGACTTATAGCCTTGCTGTAGCCTGGGCTAGGGATTTCAAGGTGGAGATGCAAAGTCCGGATGCTTATAAAGAAATGCAGAAAACTGGGCAATTTGATTTAAAATCTTGGAGCTGGCTTCAAACGGATAATGTAACTAGAGACACTGGTCGCGCTTTTATCGGCGCTCGACGTTATTTTGGCGTGCGTATCATCGAGCACGAGGCCGGTGAACATAGCAGGTACGGAGGCTGGCGCGGCGTACTAAGGGTTCAAAAAGTTTAGGTTTTTACCTTTAATCTGGAAATTTTATTTTAAAATTTGTCGTTTCGTTGTATCGTCGTTTCGTTATAACGTTTCGCATGAGCTTTTTAGATGACTTAAACGTCAGGCAGAGAGAAGCGGCTGAGACCTTAACAGGCCCGCTTTTGATTGTGGCTGGGGCTGGAAGCGGGAAAACGAGGGCGCTGACATATAGAATCGCTAATCTGATTGCCGAAGGCGTGGCTCAGCCGTGGCAGATTTTAGCAGTTACTTTCACAAATAAGGCTGCGGAAGAAATGAAAAACCGGATTGAAAGTCTTCTCAGGAAGAATTTTGGTGATTTTGATTCAAATAACCGTCCTATGATAGGCACTTTTCATTCGATCTGCGTCAAAATACTAAGGCGGAATTTCGACCTTTTTGGCCGTGATAAATCGTTTGTAATTTACGATACAATTGACCAGGAAAGTATTATGAAAAGGATAATCAAGGAGAAGATGCTGGATGATGACAGAATTAAACCGAGAACAGTTTTATCCATGATATCCGGGGCGAAAAATAATTTGAAATCAGCATCACAATTCAGGGCAACTGCATCTCGAGCATTTGAAAAGACAGTCGCGGATTTATATGAGGAATATGAAAAAAGGTTAAAGGAAAACAACGCGCTGGATTTTGATGACCTGCTTTTGTATGTGGTAAAGCTGTTTAAAGAACATTCCGATGTGCTGGATTATTATCAGGAAAGATGGAAGTTTATTAATGTCGACGAATACCAGGATACAAACCACGCGCAATATGTTTTAACTAATTTGCTTGCCTCAAAATATCGGAATATTTGCGTTATAGGCGACAGCGACCAGTCTATTTACGGTTTCCGGGGGGCTGATATACAGAACATACTGGATTTTGAAAAGGATTATCCCGAAGCAAAACTCATAAAACTGGAACAGAATTACCGCTCAACACAGTCTATTCTTGATGTGGCTGACTCGATAATCGAAAAAAACAAGCAACGGAAATCAAAAAAGATGTGGACAAATAATAAAGGCGGAGAACTTATTGAAATATGGCACGCGGACAGCGAATACCATGAAGCTGAAATGGTGGCGCAGGAAATTCAGGATCTCAGAACCGATAAAGGAGCTTCGCTTAAAGATATCGTGATTCTTTACCGCACAAACGCGCAGTCGCGCATTCTGGAAGAAGTCCTGCTTCGCTTCGGTATGCCGTATAAAGTCATAGGTGGTGTGAAATTTTATGCAAGAAAAGAAGTGAAAGATGTACTCGCCTACCTGCGTGTAGTTTTGAATACTAATGACACTGATTCTCTTCTTCGTATTATTAATGTCCCTTCGCGGAAAATCGGAAATACGACAATAAACAAACTTCAGGCTTTCGCTGTCGGAAGATCTCTTACTTTAGCCGAGGTCCTTAAACACGTTGAGATGGTATCGGAACTGAACGAGGGGATTAAAGAGCGGTTAACAGATTTTTGGAGTTTAATTATAAAATGGCAGCAGGAAAGCCAAAAAGTCGTTGTGTCCGATTTGATAAAGCGAATTGTAAAAGACACTGAATTTAAAACTTTTCTTCTGGACGGAACTGAAGAAGGGGAGATGAGGTATGAAAACATACTTGAGCTTATTTCAGTTGCGTCAAAATATGATGGGCTGGAACCTCATATTTCACTCAGTTCATTTCTTGAGGAAGTAGCTCTGGTGGCGGATACGGACCAGATAAACCGTAATGAAGATGTGCTTACGATGATGACGCTTCATTCTGTGAAAGGATTGGAATTTCCGTATGTATTTATCGTCGGATGCGAGGAAAATATTTTCCCTCACATCAGGACCCTATTCGATCAACACGAACTCGAGGAGGAACGAAGGCTTATGTATGTAGGCGTTACCCGCGCTATGAAAAAACTGTATCTGGTTGCAGCGAAACAGCGCCTGCTTTACGGCGATTTTCAGAGGAACGCGATATCAAGGTTTATTCATGATATACCTGAACATCTGGCTAATCGCATCGGCGTGGAAAGTTTTGTAGAACCGATTGAAGGCACTGATTTCAGCCAAATACCAAAAGAACCGAAAATCCGAATTACCGCTGAACAGAAATTCAGAGATGGCGATAAGGTTGTCCATGCAACTTTCGGGGAGGGGATTGTGGTTGAGCGAAGAGGCGATCTTGTAACTGTCGCATTTGCTGATAAGGTATATGGAATTAAGAAGTTTGCCGCGAATATAGCTCCGCTTGAGAAAGTCGAATAGTAGATCGAATTGTGGATCGAGCAGTTGGTCGTATCGTTGTTAGAATAGTGTGACGAGATTGATAAATATAATTCCTAAGTCTGTTAAGATGGTATTTTTGATTGACAAATATATAAAAATCTTATAAAATTTTATACCGTTTTGGTCTTTTACATACTGCGACGTCGGCCACGGCGGTCCGACGTTGCCAACATTTTGGAGGAAAAGAGACATGAAGACCCTGACCCTGTTCCTGACCCTGTTCGTGTTCCCCGCTCTTGCCCTCGCGCAGGCATCCCAGCCGGCAACTCAGCCGGCATCGGCAGTCGTTTGCAACTCGAAGCAGATATTCACCAACGCCAATTGCGCCGGTGACGGCCTCGACCCCAATGAGCAGAAGCTGGTTGACCTCATCGATGAATATCGGATGCGGAATAACCTCCCTCCGATCAAGGCTTCCAAGGCCTTGACGAAAGTGGCCAACCGTCATGTGCACGATTTGGCGATGAACATTCGCGATCTCACCCATGCATGGAGCAATTGCCCGTACGATGCAGATAATCAGGGTACCCATCCGTGCATGTGGAATGCACCTCAACGATTTGGCACAACTTACCCAGGAAATGGGTATGAAAATGCTTACGGCGGTGGGGGTGATCCAGAAGGGATTCTCGCCGCATGGAAATCGAGTGCCAGGCACAACGCTGTGATTTTGGAACTCGACACTTGGCAAGGTTACAACTGGCAAGCTCTTGGAGTGTCCATAGGTGGGGGCTACGCGGTTATGTGGGTTGGCAAAGAGACCGACCCCAATCAGCCCGAAGTGGATACTCCTGTTAGCTTGGGTGCCGGGTGCAATTCTTGCGGTCGTGCTGGTTTTTTCAGGGGGTCTGGCGCAACCGGCAACCGCACGGTACCCAACCTAGGTATCCAGGAGGACCTGACCTACTGGCCAGTCGCACTCGGCATCATCTACATGCCGTTGCCGACTGGAGACGATTCTGTCACGCTTCCCTCGCTGAGCTTCGGCTGGATGCATGTCGACAGAAGCTTCATGCACGCGTTCGAAGGCAAGGCTGGCCTCGGCTCTGTCAGTCAGGTCGCTGACTTCAGCTACACGTTTGGCTTCGGTCAGCGCAAGGGCATGTGGCATGTCGGTTTGCAGACTCGACTCGGCTATGCCCACCTCTACGACCAGACCCAAAAACATCTGCACGCCCTCAACTACGCCTTCGGGCCCTGCCTGAATTTCACCCTACCCTGGCTGCTCAAGCCGGAGAAGTGGCGATTTTACATCGCCGGTGGGGTGGGAGGCATCGTGGCAAGCAATGCCGACTACACAGGATATAGGCAGTTCAAGGCCTGGTTCCTGGACTTCGGTGGCGCATTTGGGATCAACTGATCCACTCCCTCCTCAGACCAAACGGACCCTCTTTCTGTGCAACGCAGCAAGGGGGTCTTTTCATTTAACATTTTTCATTTTACAATGACCAATGACCAATGACCAATGACCAATTTAAACTACAGGAACTAAAATCATTATTACAGAGAAATAATCTTTGGGCGAAGAAAGGCTTAGGGCAGAATTTTTTAGTTGATGATAATGCTTTTGACCTAATCATCGGCGCGGCCGAATTAAATAAGTCTGATTATGTGATTGAGGTCGGTCCGGGAACCGGATTTTTGACTGAAAAATTGATTGAAAAAGCAGGGCATGTTACGGCAGTTGAATATGATGCAAATATGGTCAGGTTACTGAATGAGAGATTTAAAGGGATTAAGAATTTAACGATTATTCATTCCGACATTCTTAAATTCGGGATTCGCGATTCGGGATTATCCTCGCAAGCTCGGAATAGGGGCGCGATTCAGCGATATAAAGTAGTAGCAAATATTCCGTATTACATCACCTCACCTCTGATAAAACATTTTTTACAGTCCGTTAGCAGGCCTGAACTTATGGTTTTATTGGTACAAAAAGAGGTGGCGGAAAAAATTTGCGGTATTTCAGGCAAAAGTTTAATAACAATCGAGACACAGCTATTTGGAAAGCCTGAAATAGTCGGAATAGTGCCTTCCTCATCATTTTATCCAGCGCCGAAAGTAGATTCAGCGATTTTAAGGATTAATGTTTATGAAGAACCGCTTGTACCAGAGAATCAGTTGCCAGATTTTTTAAGGATTGTTAAATTCGGTTTTTCCCAAAAAAGAAAAAAACTCAGCAATACATTGGGCGCAGGTCTTCATATTAAATCGTCTGAAATGGCTGAAATTCTTAGAGGTGCTGATATAAATCCTGACTTGCGACCAGAAAATTTAGAGATAGATGATTGGAAAAGATTAACGAATATATTGACAAAAATGAAAAAATAATTAAAATAATAACCTAACCTTCCCGTTTTAACATCAATTGGACCTACAATTGGGTTGCCTATAGGGTCCTCAATTGGGTCCTCAACTAGAAATGGGAAGATCTTTTTATATAATCACAGCTTTAATCGGATTTTTGACCGGTGTTGGGCTTTATCTGGTGGTACAGCCAGCCAAAATAATACTACTGATTATTAGTATATTATGTGTTGTAGCGCTACTGTTGAGACGCAAGACATTGCGTCTTTACACAGTAGCGGTTTTATTTATTTTGGCTGGCTGTCTTGGCCTTATGCGAGCCAGTTTTTCGGAGCATCGGGTAAGCCCAGATCAGATTGATTTTTATAATGGTCAAAAAGTCGAGATCGAGGGGGTTATTACGGAGACGGATATACGGAGAGACAAAGCTAAATACACAATTCGGTCGGAATATATATTGCCGTTCCCTGTAAGCGAGATTGGCGAATCTCGTCTACAGGTGAACGATAATGTCCTTATTTCCCTCAACAAATACCCACAATATGAATATGGTGACCGAGTCAGAGTTTCGGGAAAACTCGAAGATCCAGGTGAATTTAACGGGTTTTCGTATTCCGATTACCTGAGCCGGTATGATATTTATTCGGTTATGTACTATCCAAAAATATCGGTCATCAATAAAGGTGAAGGAAGTATTTTTTGGCGTTGCATGTCTTTCATGCAAAACAAACTCATGGAGCGGATTAACCGCATTTTTCCAGAGCCTCAGGCAAGCTTTGAGGCAGGACTTTTAATTGGGGCGAGAAAAGGAATACCTGATGAAATTATCCAAAAATTCAACATCACAGGTCTTACGCATATAATCGCCATAAGCGGATACAATATCACCATCGTCATTATGTTTGTGATGTGGATTTTGAGGGGATTACCGCGTAAAACTGGTTTCGTAGTCGCTATTTTGACAATAATACTATTTGTATTGTTTGTAGGAGCGAGCCCATCAGTCGTACGCGCAGGGATTATGGGAATTCTAGGATTAATCGCCCTAAATTACGGACGCCAAAATAATATTCATATCACTATATTGTTTTCAGCTTTTTTTATGATTCTTTGGAACCCAAAAATTTTGTGGTGGGATGTGGGCTTTCAACTGTCATTTGCCGCAGTATTGGGCCTTATTTATGTATCACCTTTATTTGAGGATTATGTGCAAAAATTGCCTCAGGCATTTGGCATAAGAGAGGCTTTGCAGATGACCATTTCCGCCCAAATTATAGCTTTGCCAATTATAATTTATAATTTCGGACGATTATCCCTGATAGCCCCTTTGGCCAATCTATTGGTGGTTTTTGCTATACCTCCGGCAATGCTTTTCGGCTTTCTTGCGGTCATTTTTTCATTGGTTTTCAATGGAGTCGGTCTTATTTTTGGCTATATTACATGGGGTGTGCTTTCTTACATTATCAAAATTATCGAAATCCTATCTTCAATTCCTTATGCAAGTGTAAATATCAAGGGTGTTCAGATATGGATGATGTTTGGGTATTACGGATTATTGGCTTTATGTTTATATAAAAGACATTTAAGCCTAAAAATAAAGGATCAAGGTTAATACAGATCGTAAGTTTTTCCGTTAGCATATTTATTATAATTTTAAATGCTTGACTTTATCTCTAAAATATGCTACGGTATGCGCCATTTAAATAAAATAACCATTTTTATGGCTCGTTTCACTATATGTAGAATAACTTAATATTTAATTTTATACAGTATTTATGAACAAGACTGATAGTGAGGCACTATCACCAGAGCAAGAAATTATTTCCGAAACAGATTCCAGACCTCGGCTTTTCATTGTAAAAGATGCAGATCCCGATACTGAAATTGCGCCTGATATGAATTGCAGACCTCGTCTTACAAAATTAATTTGCGGTATACGTGATCGAATTTTTAGACGTAAAAATAGAAATAATATTGGATTAGTCCTCGCAAGTGCTGATACTAACCAGAATACAGTTGGAGTTGATCCAAAATTATTGTCTGAAGCTCGCAATTATTTTGAAAGCCATTTTTTACTTTCCCCAGAAGATGTCCCTTTTTCGGTTTTGAAAATTATGGCGACTATTCCTAACCATGGAGACGGCATAATGCGTTTCAAAAATAAAAAATTCATTTTTGATGAAGATGTAACCAAAAATTCAGTAGATTATGTTGATTTACTTATGGCAAAGGGCTCAACGGGAAATATACCTTGCGAAGCGTTTAATCTCTTTTTTCTGATTGAGGGAAACGAAGAGGCTGTAAAATTGCTAAATAAAGCAATTGATAATTATTTAAGAGATAGAGTTAAAATTGAAAGGCAGTACCTTGATCCAAAAGACTATTTATTGCATGATAAGAAAAAGAGAAAATTTGTCATTCAGAGAGTGTTAAATGAAATACGAAAAAGATATGGGGAGGAAATAAACCTGAAGGATATATTTGATAGAATTAGAATTTTAGATGAAGTGTTAGACGATGCTGATAAAAAATTTAATAAGGTTGAATATTCAAAAAGAGTTAGCAATAGAAAAAATGCTGTAAAATATATTGATACTAACTTTAATGCTCAGAATTGGTCAGAGAATCCGCTTGCACTTGACGATAAGAAAATGTCGCAATTTTTTTCCGAGAAAAATAAGGAGACAGATCCTTGCTCATTTTTAACCACATATTTTGACTCTGCACTTAAAGGGCTGTCAGTTTCCAATTTGGATAAGATAATTAAAAGATTTGTTAAAAAAGAGTATAAAGATCTAATCAGATATAGTAAAGAAAATATTCTTCAAGCCCTTGAGCCCACAAAATCAAGGATCCGTTTTACCAGAAGAATTGACGACCATAGCCCTATTTCAGCCAATTTGTTTTTCACAAAGAACGGCCAGACGGCAGCAGAATTATTTATTGATCATTTTATCCATGAGGGCGATAGGATATTGATGGGCAAACAAGAGTACGTCCCAATAAAAAAATATTTAAGAGGTAAAAAAGCTGAAGTAATAGATGAATTACCTGTATATACAGGGGATGATGAAGCTTTTGTGTCTCAGGTTGAGGATTTGGTCGTAGACAGGGGGATAAATTTTATTATGGTTAGCGATATCAGCCGGCTTGGCGGCATCCAGGCACCTTTAAGGCTTTTTTGGAAAATCCGAGATAGACATCCTGATTTAAAATTGATTGTGGATGCATGCCAGACGATAGGCAGAAAAGTAGTAGATTATAACGATGACGAAGTCAATCCTGATGTTATTATTGCCAGTTGCCAAAAAGGCTTTGAAACTTGTGCTGAGACATCAGGCTTTCTCGTTGTTTCAGATTCAATGCTTTTAATGCTAAAACCAACAGATCAATTAGATGTTAGATTGCAAAGATTTATAGAAAAAGCCAAGGAAGTTGAAAAGGGTAGTGAGCAGAGTAATCTTCCTGTTGACGCAAGAATAGCCTGCGCACCTGATAATGAGTTAGAAATGTATTTATCAGATTCGGAAATTACAAAAAGTATTCCTAAAGAAATTTTAGAGAAAATATGTTCAAGCGTTAAAAAACGAGAGAGTGCTTTAAAAGATTTATCGAGTAAATTTGCACAATTGGTACAAAGAATAAATAAAAAGCATGGAGGCAGGATTAAAATTTTAAATCCGGACCAAGCTGCCATTTATAAACCTGGTGAAAAAATTGATGAAAAAAACCTTAGCGGCATATTTGAATGTAAAATTGAAGGGGTGACTTTAGATCAGGCCATGAAAGTGGCCAGAGAATATGGAGTTACCATTGGCGACCCAAGGGAAGATGAATTGAAAGATAAAATGGAGGAATTAAAGAAACAAGATAAAACGCCTGATGAAAAAAAGAAGCTTCAAGAAGAAATTGATGCAATTATGGCTAATCATGAGGGGGGCATATCGGAATTTGATACTTTCCGAATAGCTTTTCATCCTTATGTGGGGAACGAAGCAATTAAGATTTTGGGATATGTCTTACATGAATGTTGCAGGAGATATCCAATGCATAATTGATTTAAATATCCTATTCAATAGCTTTGAGAGGAGATCGAATTAAAATTATTAAATCCTAATAAACCAGATAATATGTCGACATTAGTTTTATACTTCAACCATCTTTTCCGTAGATTGCTACGCGAAAAAGAAAATACCGAAGTTAAAAAAATAGCTTTGGCTAATCAGTTAGGCGAGTATGAATCAGAAAGTGTTCAGAGAACACTGGATAATAAGTATGTTCCAATGCCTATTTTGGAAGCAAGACAGATTCAGGATCAAATTTTGTTAGAGAAATTTAAAGGCAAAAAGATCCGTATTGCGGATATCGGCTGTGGCGACGGTTATCATGGGGAGACTTTCGCGCCTGACTGCGAAGGTTATCACGGGTTTGAGATTTCCAGTGAAATGGCCCGTAAAACCCGTAACAGATGGCAGGCAAATGGTTTATCTAATACAGATGTTATAGAGGGAGATGCCGCAAAGGTCGAATTGCAGCCAAACACATATGATGTCGCCTGGAGCTTGTATTATACAGCTGGTAATTTCCGCGACGAATTTGATGATTTGCAAAAGTACGACGACGCTTATTTAAATAAGAATCCAAAGTTTATATCGATAATTTCTAATTTTTATAATGCATTAAGACCAGGCGGAAAGTTGTTTCTGACAGTTTACAAGGATAAATCGAAGACAGAAGAATCACAGAGGAAATTTTATAAAAATACCGGTCAAAAAGTAATCACTCCGCGGGGATCAAGATTTGTGGCCACTAAAGAAAATTTCTGGTCAGTCCGATGGACAGAGGAAAGCATGCTTTCGAATCTGGCTGAATGTGGGATAAAACCTAAACAAGTCAAATTTAATGATTTAAATGAAATCAGTTGGTTAGTTGAGATATCAAAATAATTGCTGACTATAAAATGCGCATTTTAATCAAGCTCCTTTTTTAAACCGCGGATCAAGCCTTGTGGCTTCTTTCCATGCCAATTCAAAGGCAACAACCATAGCTTCATATATCTCCTGGCTTTCAATGATTATGCCCAATTTCTCTTTTAACGAAGTAATGCTCACTTTATTATCGTAAAACTGGATTTCCGGAGTAAACCAATATTGGTCAGCTGTAACAAGCCTGCTTTCCCGCCATTCTTTTTTGTCATGTTTTGTTTTTTCATGGGCTAATGGCGTATTAGGGTGGATAGAACGTATTTTTATGTTATTTTTAACGCGCCTGTTATAATAAGTTTTAAAATAATCCGGGAGAACGCCATGCATACTATCAAAGTTGGCGAAAGAACGTAAATTTTCAGAAGAGGTCAGAGTATCTTCATATACTTTTACTAATCCTTCATCGCCTTCGTAAAAAGTAACTTTGGGTTTTGTGCTCTCGGGTCGGTAACGGGATTCCAGTTCAGCCATAACCTCATTAAGCTGGTTTATTTTTTTATCTATACCTGAATTTAGTTCAACTCGCTGGCGCTCGAGAAGATTTATTAAATTTTTAGGCTCCTCAGGGGAATACAACTGGGTATTAGCTCTTTTGGTTTTTTTGATTACCCCTTTATCAACAAGCTTGTCTAAGATAAAGCGCGTTGTGTTTCGAGGAATTTTAACGCGCCGCGCTATAGTCGAAGCTGGCTGTATCCCCAGTTCAAGCGCAACAAGGTAGACTTCAATTTCTTTTCCATTTAAACCGATGCTTTGTAATACATTATTAATCATAATTTGGATTAGTTAGGCTTAAAATTTATTAAATATAATGATGACAATATTTTATTGTCAATTGAATTGTAGCTTATTTAAAGCCATAAAGCAAGCTTTTTATAATCATATTTATGATAATTGACAATTGTATTTAATCATATTATAATTATTAGCCAACATCAAGATCGATATAAAAATTTAAAAATATTGTTCCTTAAAATCATAGGCCGTATATATAGAAAGAATTGTGCAAATAGGAAATACAAACAAAAATAGTGTTCTTTACTTTTTTGTCCGTGAACTTTCCGCTAAAGATCCGCATTTAAAATTATGTGGATAAGGAGAGGTATACCGGCAAAACAGTTAGAACCAGCAATAATATGTTTTAAATTCAGGCGAACCGTCGTATTAATTTGTGACAACCCGCCGTTCGGATTTAACGCCTATTTGTACAATTCTCTTTATATTAATAATCATCAATATGAGTAATTTGAAAAATATAAACACAGAACAAATGCCAATTAGCGGCGAAGATAAAAATAATTCTGCTGATGCGAATAATCATCCTGAAAGTAATGTCATCAGCCTTGCCCAGTTTCGGAATAGGGCAAAATCAGTGATTAAGCCTGATGATAATCTGCCTCCTCCTTACGCGTTGGCAAAAGCCGCATAATTTATTACTTAACGAAAAAGACTCCGCATTTATTCTATGTCCGGTCGCGTATTGGACTATGATGAGAAAGACGGAGTCTTTTTAAATTTTGCATTTCTGATTTCAGATTTCGCATTTGATTCAGCATTGCGCATTTTTTATTTTTGTAACTTGTAATTAGTAATTGGTAATTTTTACCGTTAACCTGAATAGAATTACGAATTACAAGTTACTAATTGCAAATAAATGCTAAATGAAAAATGGGAATACGAAATGCGAATTGCGAAATGCGAAATATTATTCTCTAACCATTACTTTCTTATATTTCTCAAGTATAACCCTTAAAGAATTCTTCAGTGGCGGCATGTGTATACCCATTTTTTCGCGCTTATCGGTATTTAATACACAGTTTGCGCGCCTTTTACATAATGTTTCCTGTTCCTTCTTTGCCATAAATTTAATTTCATATTTCGGATCAACTATTTCCTTATACATCGCCATGATTGATTTATGGTCCATAGCGCCAATATTCGTCATATTAAATATACCTGTTGCCTTACGTTTAATAAGTTCAATTGTGGCTGGCACAAAATCCTCAATAATTGTGCATGAATTCGGAATATTGATGATTTTTTTATATTTCAGCAGTTTATCAATAAGATTTTTAGGATGAGGTTTGCCGGTTATCGGTATGCGGACCCTTAATTGCAGGATATTCGGGAATTCTTTCAGAATTTTTTCCGAATATACCCTTGATCTGCTGTAAAGCGAGCCATAATAATTCGGCTCATCCTCTTCGGTATAACCTCCTTTTTTTGGTCCGTCATATATGCACCCGCTGGCCATTTGAACCATATAAATACCGAATTCCATAGCAACCGCGGCCACATTTATACTGCCACCCACATTAACGCTGTATGTCTCATCAGGATGTTCCTCGCACCAGTCGACATTTGGATAGCCTGTTATTCCAGTCGCGTTAAATATAACGTCAGGCCTTATTTCGTATACGGCTTTTTCTACCTCGGTATGATTTCTTATCTCAATCCTAGGCGTATATATTTTAAAACCTGCTACGGGAAGTGCGCATTTGAAATGCGAGCCTATAAAACCCGTTGAGCCCAGAAGAAGGATTTTTTTCATATTTAAATTTTAATTATTCCTGTTGGTTCTTAATAATTTTGCTTTTTGATTATATCCAATAATGCTAAAGAAAAGAAAGATAAGAAATGAAAGCCGAATTAATGAGTAATTAAATTTGACTTTTATAGTAGGTGATTTTAATATATCGAGGCAATTTTTCAGTAGGGAAACATTTGAATTACTTGCAAAGTATTACGTTCCACCTCATACTTTTCTACGTAATTCATCCTCGCTTTGCTTAGCCCTGATGTCACATCATGTCTTCGCACCGCTCGGACCATGTTTCTCGCTTCTCGCTGGGTCAGTAGCTCAGTTGGTAGAGCAGTAGCCTTTTAAGCTATTGGTCCCGGGTTCGAGTCCCGGCTGACCCACCAAAAAATTAAGCGGCTTTAGGGGTAAGTCTGTCTATTTTTTTGTATATAATGTATACATTGCCTATCTTTGGTCGGTATAATCAGCTTAATATATTTTTTATGACCTGCTCAAGACCTTGATTCCCATATTCTGAGCTGCAGACCAATCCTGTAATAATGATAATCCTTAAATCAAGGTCATTCCTCTTTGCCAAAAAAGCTTGAAACCACTAAAGCTACGGCTGGCAGAGAAAACCAGATACTGTAGTTATTCATCATTAGCCTAACTAGTTTTGATTGCTCATATATGTCCAGGATAGCCTTGTTCATTATAAAGCTATTTTCCTGCACCAGTGATGTTCCGGAGGCGTAAATCAAAATTGTACTGGTGATTAAACCAGCGCTAAGTATTCCGTAAGTTAGAGAAAAAATAATGCTCATTACTGAGGAATTAGCTCGGGATACATTTATTTGGAATTTACCTTTTGTTGTTATGATAACAATCGAGAAGATGAACATTATTATTTTAATTAAAATCCAGCTTCCTTCACCGCTTGAAAAATCAAAGGTCTCGATTACTGGTTTCTGCCCGATAAAATATTTCACAACCAAATTGCCTACTCCGTCAGCTGCCAATATCGCGATATATGTGCTTATGATGATTTTTAAACATTGGTTGCGACCAACAATAAAAGTGTAGGCGATTATCACCGTAAAGAATACAATAACGAATAGGTCCCAACTTAGATTTATCTCCATTTTTCTTTTTTATTTTGTTGACTAAAAAAATTATACGACAACTTATTTTTTTAAGCAAATAATTTTATAAATGAAATAATAATTTTAAAATTTCTAATATCTAATACCTAATATCTAATTTTGCATATCAGATGAGCCGCATATCAAAATTAGGTATTAGAAATTAGGTATTAGATATTATATGAAAGTTATATCGTTAGTAAAAAAACCTCCATTTTTTATCCAGACCCTCGCGAATTCCGATACGAGAGGTTTTTTGGATTTTTTTAGGCTTAAATCCGTCATCGTAAACAAAACAGTCAGTATTTTTGCATAAATCAACACCATTATGGATTTTTTTGGTCATACCTAAAGCGATACAAAGCTTTCCTGGGCCGTCAGCTAAATGATGATCTTTTTTCCGTCTTTTTTTCATTATTTCTACCCCTTCAATCGGTTTTATAGAACGTATAAGCACTGCGGCAGGAAATCCTTTTCTTTCAGTCACAATATTGGCGCAATGGTACATTCCGTATGTGAAATAAACGTATAAATGGCCAGGTAGCCCATACATGACTTTATTACGCTCGGTTTTTCCTCTGCATGCATGGCAGGCAGGGTCGTTTTCTCCAATATAAGCCTCTACTTCATTTATTCTGCCGCTGCATTTACCGATGACTAGGATTTTACCAAGAAGTTCTTTGGCGACTATAAGTGTCGGACGGTTGAAAAAAGAGCACGGGAGTTTTTTATAAAGTTTTTTCTCCAAAATAATAAAATTATTTCTTTTTTAGGCTTTAGTTTTTTTGTGTCTTATTTACGTACAACTTCAATGGTAAAAGATGACGCCATAGCCGCTATAGCTCCTATAGCGATAAATGTTGGGGCAAAAAATAATCCAAGGATACCAACGTTGATTGGGATCTCCAAATATTCTATGCCCTTTTCATTTTTGATTATGATTCTTCGAATATTACCTTCGTTAATCAGGGTTTTGATTTTTTTCAATAGGTCGCAACCTTTCACTTTATATTGATCATTAGCCATATTATTTATGTTATTGGACAATAATCAGTTTATCCGATTGGCAAGATTATTTCCAATACGTTTATTTAAAAAATACCGAGTTTTTGCGGATTAGTATGGTGTCACCGGGTGGAATTGAACCACCGACCTCAGGCTTATGAGTCCTGCGCTCTTACCATCTGAGCTACGGTGACAAGGCGAAAATAAAATTACCTTTTTTGACAGATAAGCGCAAGATTATTTGACTGTTTTCTGAATCAATAATTCATCCGCTAACACTAAAGCAGTCATTGCTTCCACTATCGGAACGGCACGTGGGAGTACGCACGGATCATGCCGGCCCTCAAGTTTGATGGAAGTATTTTTGCCGAGAGATGTTATTGTCGATTGTTTTTTATTAATACTCGCTGTTGGCTTAAAAGCGACGCGGAAAATAATGTCCATACCATTGCTTATTCCGCCGACCACGCCACCAGCGTTATTGGTCAATGTTTTCATTTTTCCTTTAGAAATGGTCATCTGGTCATTATGCTCACTTCCTTTCATTTCTGCGCAGGCGAATCCGCTACCGATTTCAAAGCCTTTGGTTGCAGGGATACTTAATATCGCCTGTGCCAAACGCGCGTCGAGCTTATCAAAAACAGGGGAGCCGAGACCAGCAGGAACATTGCGAATAACACACTCGATTACTCCGCCCAGAGAATCTCCTGATTTTCGGGCTTTTTCGATTTCTTTAATCATTTTTTTTGCCGCAATTTTATCAGGGCAACGGACAATATTGGATTCGATTTGCTTCAAACTGACTTTTTCAGGTGAAATTTTGGATTTTACTTTGTAAACCTGTTTTACATATGCCAGGATTTCGGTTTTCTTCAAAATTTGTCGTGCAATTGCACCAGCGGCAACGCGTCCGATAGTCTCGCGGGCGCTGGCGCGCCCGCCACCACGGTAATCGTGGATTCCGTATTTTGCGTCATAAGTAAAATCAGCATGGCTTGGCCTGTATTTATCTTTCAGCTCAAGATAATCTTTAGATAACTGGCCTACGTTTCGGACGAACAAGCTTATGGGAGTGCCAGTTGCCTTCCCTTCAAAAACTCCAGACATGATTTCGACTTTGTCTGCCTCGTTGCGTTTTGTTGTGATTTTGCTTTGGCCCGGCTTTCTGCGATTCAGTTCTTTTTGTATATCAGTACTGCTGATTTTCAGCCCAGCGGGGCATCCGTCAATCACAACTCCAATAGCAGGACCGTGAGATTCGCCCCAGGTCGTTATTTTAAAAATGGTTCCAAAGCTGTTTGCAGGCATACTTGATTTAGGTTATTACGATAAAAAGATATAGCTAAATCCTATAAATATCAAATTGAGCTCGGTTGACTTCGGTTGACTTCGCTGGACTTCGGTTGACTTTATTGAACGATATCCATCGATATCTATCGAGATCAATCGAAATCCATCGAATTGTTTATCCAAATTTAATTAAAGTCGAAACAATCGCGTAAGCGCTTAAAATAACAATTATACCTACAAGAGCGTTCACTATTATTTTTTTAGCCCTGCCAGCCATCTCCTCATTCGTGTAACTCGCAATTAGACTGCCTGCGCCATAAATCAAAGCAGCAAATGCGACTATACCCACAAATCCTAGAAGGAATTTGATTATATTTCCTAACGTGTTGATGATATTCGTTATATTGGTCTGAGTTATTACTTGCCCTTGCCCGGTAATTTGTTTCAAGACGGGCTGAATATAAAGATTTTCAACGATAAATTGGTTAATCAAAATAACCACAATACCAATGATAATCCACATAACACCCTTTTTTTCTTTTGTGATTTTGTCTTCGGCACCCTCTGCGGAAATTATTTTATAGCCGCTTATTATTATCATCAGCATTGCCGCTGCACCGATAATCGCCCTGATAAATGAAACCAGCCCCAAAACTTCTGAGCTTATTCCAGGGCCAGTTGTTGTAACCCCGCGTTCTACACCTGGTACGCCATATAAAAGATAAATGCCTCTTTCTAAAAGAAGTACAGTGATAAGACCGATAATTGCATACGTTATGCTATTTTTTTGCTCTGTAACTTTAGCTTCATCACCCTGGACGAATATCATTTGGATACCGCTGTACACGATCATGAAAATCGCTATACCACCAATAAGGTTTCTCATTACCTTTGCTAAGGATAAAATCACGGATTGCAACTGGCTTTCGCCTTTAAACCTTATTTCATTTAATATGAGATTCACGTCATCCTGGCTAAGCGTAACATCATTCCCTTTTGAATCTGTTAATGTTAAACCTTGCAAATAATTAATAAGGTCCTGGACATTACCTGTAGCTTGTTTGTATTCAGCTTTACTGGCTAAGTCATTCAAATCCGTAAAGTCTGCACGTTCCAGCATGGAAACAAGTTCAGTTTGAAGGTTCCCCCAAGGCCTTTCTTTAGAAAATTCAATTATTTCAACTTTAACAGGTTGGGATTCTCCGGGGCGTGTTTGAGGTTCTTCGACTTTTTTTTCTATATCTTGCAGTGGCTCAAAAAGATTACCCTGACTAAATAAGAAAGGAGCGTTAAAACCAAGGAATATAGCCAGAATAAAAGTAATAAAACCTATTTTATAAATTATTTTTTTCATAGTAGCGAGTCCGATGTGACATCGGACCCTATTGAAACAGCACAGGGACGCTCACCATGCAGCGTGTCTTAAAATTAATTATTTACGAAAAAGATTAACCGGTAGGCGTTACATTCGGTGTAAGTTTGGCGATCATAAAAGTGTTCACCAAAGCATATGAAACGTAGATTATCACAATTCCAGTTATACCAGCTATTATCATGTTTTTGGCATTTTTTGCCTGCTCTTCATTTTCAAAAGCTGTAAGGTACCAGAATCCTGCCGCGATTGTGAAAATAATAGTTACTGGACCAAGAAAAACCAATAGGAGCCTAATCACACTTCCGATTTCATTTATAGTCAGGGTAGCATTGCCGGCCACTATTGTGTCTGGATTTTTTACTACATAAATAGCATTAACTATATTACTGGCTAAAAGTATAACAAGCATGCCAATCCCGCTATATATAAGGTTGTCTTTTTCTTTTTTTACTTTTTCTTCATTTCCTTGTTCAAGAACCATTCTAACCCCACTTATAGTCATAAGAAGCACAATAATCGATCCCATAAGCCATTTTAAGTAATCGGTAATGCTTCTTAATTGGTCGTCTGCAGCTTTAAAATCAATCAGCGCATTTGAAGTCGCTTTTTCAGGGTTGAATATATTGGCAAAATTTTCAGAAACCATGATTATTACGAATCCAAGGAAAAGCCATAAGAAATTTGTTCTATATTTATCAATGACATCTTCTTTACCGCGGGCCCATACAAAGTTTACACTGTAGAGTAGCCCCATTACAATTCCTAAGCCCCCGACAAAATATTTAATCAAACTTATCCCTCTTCTTATTACATTTATTGCGATATCCTCACCGTAGGATCCGGGAAGCCCTTTAAAACTAGGCAGTTTAGTCTCCAAAAATTTTGACCAATCTCCTAATGAATCCTGGGCGTAAACCATATTCATAAACACAAATAGAAAAAGGCAGAAAATAGCAACTGGCCAAAGTGTTTTGAGAATTTTTATTAATTTATCAGTCATTGTATTTTTAATTTCATTTATATTTTATCATAAACGAAATGACGAAACAACTACTCGCTTCGCCCTGTACCAGGCGCTTGCGCTTCGGTTCAGGACTTCGCTCGTAAAATCGAAACTCGAAACTCGAATATTGAAGAAAATACCAATTAACAACTTCGAAGTTCGATTTTTTCAAAAAATTATTTGCCAATAGGGAAGTTTTGGTATAAACTAGCCAAGCTTATTGTTTATGAAATACTATGGCTAAGAAATCTACACCAAAGAAACAGACCTCGAATTCACAAGCGAAATGCCGTTATAAGGCATTTCAAAATTTTGCCAGAAAACGGTTACTAAATTCGGTAAATTTAACAACTTGTCCTAAGTGTAAAGAGGCAATACCAATGCATACCGTTTGTCATACCTGCGGTCATTATAATGGAAGGCAGGTTATTGATATGGGCAAAAAAGTCGACAAAATTACCAAAATAAAAGCGTAGTAATTTGTGATTTGTGAATTGTGAATTGTGATTTGAATCACAAATCAGAAATCTAAGATCATAAATCTTTAACAATATGGCCAGCTGGAGACACCTATCGCGCATTATAGTTATGCAAAGTTTCTTCGAAAACCTTATGCGTGCCAGTGGTGATTTTGATAGTATTTTGGATTATAACCTCAAAGAATATGGCGATAAAATAACTGATACAAAATTTGCGCTCAATCTGGTAGCAAAAATAAAACGTGGCAGGAAAAAGATTGAAAAATATATTAAAAAATACGCTCCTGAATGGCCTTTAGATAAAATGAATCCCATTGAAAGGGTCATTCTTACTATTGGAATCTGTGAACTTATAGATCCTGAAAAGGATGTACCTGTTAATGTTGCAATAAATGAGGCGATTGAACTGGCAAAAGCATTCGGCGATGATAATAGCGGCAAATTTATCAATGGAGTCCTGAATGCTGTTGCTCACGACAAAACAATTAAAAAGTAATATACTTATTACGATTCATGTTGTTTATCATGTTGTTTATTAAATAGTTTAACCACATGAACAGCCACATGAAGAACTACTTGATAAACAACAAGTAACATGTACAAAAAACTTGAAAAAAAAATCGGCTTCAAATTTAAAGACACAAAACTTATAAAGAATGCTTTTATCCACCGTTCTTATTTAAATGAGCATAAGAACAGCGAAATGGATAGCAATGAGCGCCTGGAATTCTTAGGAGATGCAGTTTTGGAGCTTGTTGTCACAGAATATTTATTTACAAATTATCCAAATCCAGAGGGCGAGCTTACCAACTGGCGCTCCGCTTTGGTAAAAGGGGAAATGCTTGCTAAAATTTCCAGACAACTGGATCTGGGGCAATATCTTTATTTAAGCCATGGCGAAGAAAATTCCGGAGGACGAGAAAAAGATTATCTCCTTGCCAATACGTTTGAGTCATTGATAGGTGTTATTTATTTAGAATTAGGGTATAAAAAGGCCAAAGGTTTTATCGAAAAGTTCCTGCTCGTACACTTAAAAGACATTCTTGAAAAAGGCGCCCATATTGACGCGAAATCCAAATTTCAGGAATTGGCACAGGATAGAACTGGTATTACACCTATTTACCAGCTAATTCATGACGAAGGTCCTGACCATGATAAAACTTTTACAATGGGAGCATATATAGGAGAACGAATAGTCGGAAAGGGGAAGGGGGGCAGTAAACAATCCGCTGAACAAAAAGCAGCAGAGGACGCCCTTGAAAGACTTAAGTGGTAAAACCTATTTTATTAAATATTGACCATTGACCTTTAACTGGATATTAAGTCAAAAGTTAAATGTCAAAAGTCAATTGTTATTTTGGAAGTATCCTGACCTGCCTTTGTTCGCCTTCACCTACACTTTCGGTTATGACCAGATTTTTGAATTTATCGCTGTTTGCAAGATGAGTATGGACTTTTCTTCGTAAGTAAGGATTCATAGGCGGGAGTTTTACTTCTTTTTGGCTTGATACTGCCAATTCAGCCTTTCGTTCAGCGAGACGGACTACACTTTCTTCCTGCCTTTTTTTATAACCATCTACATCTATTATTACCTGTTTTTTGCTTTCCACACCTTGTTTCCACAGGAGGCATTTTAAAATATGCTGAAGCGCAGCAATTGTTTCTCCGTGCCATCCTATAAGAAGGCTGGAATTCGCAGTTTCGATTTCAGTGTAATAAACATCTTTACCCTCTTTGGTGATTTTAACGCCTGTATAAGAAATCTTCAGTATATCAAGCAACTTTTCCAAAGTTTCTTTTATTAATAGTTCCATATATATAATTTTACGTGAAGTAGTCTAACGAAAAATTTATTTAAGGGCAACAATATAATTTATAATTTTAGATTTATGATTTGTGATTTAGATTTAATCTTTTGCACGATTTACAACGAGTTGCTGTCCGATGGCGAATAATGTTGAAACCCCCCAATAAAAACCAACTGCGGCAGGCAGGCTTGCGGTAAATAAAGCGATCATTACAGGCAGAAAATACTGCATCATATTATTCATCATCGGTACTGCCGCATTTGTATTGTTTTTCTGGACCTTGGAAAGGCTTAATTTGATTTGCAGGAATTGCAAGCCACCAACGATTATCGGGAGCGCAATCAGATTTACTTTTGTTAAGTCAATTAATCTAAGGAAAACAGGATTCACAATCTGAAGGTCAAAATCTTTCAAGGACGCATAAAGAAGGCTTTTGTCCATTAAATTAAGGCTATCCCTGACCACGTAAAACAAAGCTATCAATATTGGAAACTGTATTAGCATCGGAAGACAGCTTCCTAAGGGGCTGACCTTATGCTTTTTCCAGATCGCCATTGTTTCCTGGGCAAGACGTTGAGGGTCATTTTTGTATTTTTCTTTTAAAGCGTCAAGTTGAGGCTGAACTATTTGCAGCTGTTTTTGGGATTTCAGGGCTTTTTGGTTAGGCCCTAATAAAATAACTTTTATTAATATAGTTAAAATAATGATAGCCCATCCTAAATTGTGTCCGGGCAGTTTTGACACAAAGAAAATCAGTGTATTGTAAATCGGCTGGTAAAGGATCAGATTCCATGCTCGCTTTAAAAATGATGGAGGGGCCAGATTAATTTCATGGAAAAAGTTTTTGTTTTTCCCGTTTATTGTGGTCTGAAACGTAATCCGGTACCGGCCCTCTGTATCAAATAATTTAGTACTCCATAGGCCGAATTTTATATTTGAATTTTTTGTCGGATCAATAGTTATGTCTTTTTGACTGTCGCAGTATTTTAAATCATCGATTTTTGCCTCTTTTTCCGCCCATTCGCCATTTTGGTAGAATTCAACGAGTAATGGATTTTCGGGACATTGGCTTTTAACGGTTACGGATTCAGGGCTTTTATTCTGGATATTTAGAATGACTTCATTACCTATGACGAATTTTGATTTAGACGAAATTATGACGTCATCGTTTGTATTACTGTTATCCGTTTTATTTCCGCTAAAAAGCTGCATCACTAGCAGAATGATTAAAAATATGAAAAGGTAACGGATTATTTTATTCTGCATAACTATTCGATGTTATTAAAAAAATTTTTAACGCAATCATTTATCTCATGAAAGCCTGCTTTTTTGTCAGATATTGCAGACTTGGCTATAACCAATGCTTTAATATTCTTATCTAAACTCGGAAGATTAAGCCTTAAAGCTTCATGGATCTGTCTGCGCAGTCGGTTTCTGTCATTTGCTTTTTTATAAATTTTTTTACTCACTATAACGGCGAACTGGGAAGGCCCGGCTTCAGAATCCGCATATTTAAATATCAAAAAATGATTTTTAATTATTTTGCTTCTATCAAATAAAGCCTCAATTAACCTTTTGTTGCCGATGCGATGTTTTCTGTTCAGCATAAATTAAGCGCTGAGCTTGTGGCGTCCTTTGCTTCGGCGGCGATTTATAACTTTTCTGCCGCCCTTTGTTGACATTCTGGCCTGAAATCCATGCCGCTTATGAAGTTTTCGTTTATTTCTTTTGCTAAGCATTTTTAAAGTTCATTAAAAGGCTCTGCTAGCTTAAAGCCCGTAAGCAAAAAAGTCAAACCCTTTCAATAGCCTGTTGGCGCTCCAATAGGAATCAGAAGTATTCATCAATAAAATCTTTGACCTTTTTGAGCTTTTTGACTACCAGTTCATCGTCTCCGGCACCCAGTTCAGCCGGGCGTACACGTACGCTTATTGAACCATCATATTTGTTTAATTTCAGCTTTTTAAGGAAGCTTTCCAAAGGTAAAATTCCTTCATTTGGGAGTGAATATTCTTTATGACGGCGGACGTTAGACAGGTGTACATGTACAACAAGTTTTTTCAGATATTCATAAAAACGGATAAGATCGGTTTTTTTGGAGGCGGTCATCGAGCAGTCCAAAGCTACCATTCCAAATTTTTTCAGGTCATCAATGTTATTCAAAGCCCGTTCCGGAAGCAATCCTAAAAATGTTTTTCCGCCTGCGTTAGCAAGAGCTATCTGAATATTTCTTTTTTTTCTAAGAATAGGCACCTCCCTTTTAAGCCATTTGGTAAATTTAAAATCCATAAACTTCGGAGGCGTTACCACGACAAGCGGGCATTTCAGGTAAACAGCCATTTCAACAACGTGCTGAACGCTTTTTTCACTGCCCTCCATCGGCGCATGCAATGCGATAACGGGAACATCGAATTCCTGAGATAGTTTTTTGATGTATTCGGCATTCTGGGTATCAAAATTATTCTTGTCGACTTCGATTTCAATTCCGTCATAACCGGCCTTTTTCACAAACTCAAAAATGCGGTTAAGGCCGTATTTATGCAAAGATGAGGTATGTAATATAATCATTTTTTATTGTTTATTTCTTTAATATTATATCAGATTTTAACTTATCTTATCAAGTTAACTATTTTTTGGCATAACCCATTTTTTCAGCTTCCTTTGAATCGGAAAAATAAATTCTGTTTTTTAAGCTTATATTCAAAGCCCGTTTATCTAAGACCGAATAGTAGTATTTTCCCTGTTTGCTTGCTATAAATTGGGCATTTGCCGGAATTGTTTCTGCCTGATAAAAGTCTTTTAAATCAATTGAATTCAACGGAATTTCAAATTGTCCGCTGTTATTTAAATCAATTATATTATTCGGGCTATACGCGATTCTAACATTACCTCCCGTAATTTCACCTTTTACTTTCCCGCCTACGACTTCCATTAATTTTATGGTCGGAATACCCTGATTAACTTCATCCGTAAATTTTATTTCAGGAAAATTATTTTTCGTTGCGCGGAAATAGCCGATAGAATAACCAGATGTTAATCCGATTATAAGAATTATAATTATTGAAATCGTAATATTGATATGTTGTATCTTATTCATAATAAAAAATTACATCCACAGATTTTCGGGATTATTTCTGTCCTGTTCCCATTTAAAGGGATTATTTAAAATATAATTATAAATTTCTTCAGATTCTTTTTCGCCAAAAATTATATGATCGTAAAATCGCGATATCCATCCGACATTCCCGTTCCCCGTAAAGGCGCGATTAATCGCGCCTTTACGGGGATTCGGATTAACGTTATTGATTATTATAATCCCGTGCACATGATTCGGCATTACAATCCATGCGCCCAATTCTGTGAATGGAAAATGTGACGGTATGTTTTGCCAACAAATTGCGACCGCTTTACCCATTTCATTCAACCCCATAATTCCATTTCTTATTTCACCAAAACATTCTTTACGGTTTTTCGTGCATATCGTTACAAAATATTCACCATCTGAGGAATAATCCCAATGTTTTAATCGGGTCGTCTCAATCCTATATTTATTTTTAAACAATGTCATAAAAAAATTCCCTCACGCAATAAAATATTGTCGGGAAGGATGTTTAGGTTTAAATTGGAACACAGTGTACAAGAAAAAAATTATAATGTCAACATATATTTTTATTTTAGGCAAACATCCTTCCCTCTCAATTGCAGAACTGTATAACCGGTATCCGAGCGCGGAATTTCAGTTTATCGGTGATGGGTTTATTGTCCTGGATGCGGATATTGAAATAAACCAATCAGAATTCGACAGATTGGGCGGTTCAATAAAATGCGCCAAAGTCATCAGTGAATCAGTTAAAGGGGATCTAACGCAAAATCTTTCCGATTTGCTTTTCACCCATTATAAAGGAACGAAACTTGATTACGGTCTGAGTATTTACGGATATCCGGAAAAACAGCTCCGCACAATTCTTCTTGAGCTGAAAAAAGAACTAAGAAAAGGAGATATAAAATCCAGATTTATAAATAATCAATTTAAAAATATTTCTACCGCGCAATATAAATCGATAAAGAATAAAGGAATTGAAGTTATCGTTGCAAAAACTGATAAGGAATTCATTATCGGTGAAGTTGTCGGCGTACAAGATATTGATGCATATGGAAAACGCGATTACGGAAAACCATTTCGCGATATGCGAATGGGCATGTTGCCACCCAAATTGGCCCAAATACTCGTAAACCTGGCTGGGGCAAAAGGAACAATATGGGATCCGTTTTGTGGCAGCGGAACAGTTATTATGGAGGGGGTTTTAATTGGTCACGATATGATTGGCACAGATATAAATCCTTTATATATAGAGGGCGCGAAAAAGAATATTGAATGGCTTAAAAGGGAATTTGAAGTCAAAAAAAGCGCTGATTTATTCGTTCATGACGCAACAAAACCATTTAAAGAAAAATTTGACGCGATTGTTTTCGAGGGGGATTTAGGTTTGCCTCATAACCAATATATAAAACCTGAACTGTTACAAAAAATAATCGATAGACTGGACAACCTTTATATCAGTTTTTTTGAGAATCTGAAGAGGATGAAATGCGACAAGCCAGTAGTTTGCGCTTTGCCGTTTTTTAGAATGCGAGATGGTTATGAAAAAGATATGCGAAAAACAATAGAACAAATTGAAAAAATAGGTTTTAAAGGAAGGCCTTTATTACCTGATAAAATACAGGGAAAAGATAAATTTAAACTGAAATACTCCCGTGAAGATCAGGCAGTAGGAAGGGCAATTTACTGCTTCCAATTAGGTATTTGATCTTTGATCTTTTAGCATTTGACCTTTTATTTGAGTTATGTTAGGGTAACAATACTCCGCTTATAATAAATCCAATAGCGTCTTTCTACCTAATGCGGATAGCTTCTATTAGGAATACTTACCTATCATGCAATTAAATACAAAGCTTACATTTCGGTATTTTTGGAACCATATCAAACGATATAAATTTTTAGCTGCCATCGCTATTTTTTCAATGATGGCTACTGTCGGCCTTGAGCTTTTGGCGCCATATTTTTACAAAGTTTTTTTTGATACTTTAACAGGAGCCCAGGATTACTTAGCTACATCGCCAAAGCTGGTTAAAATAATCATTATTATTGCAGGCTTGCATCTTGCATCTTTGCTTTTTCGAAGATTAGGGGATTTTGTAAATATACCTTTGTATTCACGCGTGATGTCCAATATTTACTATGGGTGTTTTAATTATCTTCATAAACATTCTTATAATTTTTTCAATAATAATTTTACAGGGTCTTTAGTTAAAAAAGTCAACCGAACTGTATACGCTTTTGAAGGTATAACCGATAAAATTTATTATGAGTTGCTCCCACTAATTCTTCGGATCCTGATTATTTTTATCGTTCTTTTATGGCTACGTCCGCTTATCGGTGTGGTTATATTGGCGTGGACAATTTTATTTTTAGTATTTAATTATTTATTTACACTCTATAAATGGAAATTTGATACCTCCAGGGCTAAAGCCGATACCAAAATAACAGGTGTACTGGCAGATACCATCACCAATAATGCTAATGTAAAAATGTTCGCTTCATTAGGATTTGAATTGAAGTATTTTAAAGATGTCTTTAATGATTGGGTAAAAAAAATCTGTTTTACCTGGAAACTGGATTTTATAGCCTCAACCTTGCAGGCATTAGCTATGGTCATTCTTGAATTTTTAATATTTTATTTTGCGATTGGATATTGGAGTAAAGGTATGTTGACTATTGGAGATTTTGTCTGGATACAGGCTTACCTGATTGATTTATTCAGCAGGCTTTGGAGTTTTGGGCGTACTATGCGCGATATATATGTGCGTTTGGCAGATGCCGAGGAAATGATTGTGATTTTAAACAAAAGACATGAGGTACGTGATATGCATAAAGCTAAAAATATCAGTATTGTGCGGGGAGCAGTTGAATTTAGGAATGTTTCTTTTTTCTATCAGAAAGGAGGCGCAGTGATAAATGATTTAACTATGAAAATTAAATCCGGAGAAAAGGTAGCTTTAATCGGCCCTTCCGGTGGCGGGAAATCCACAATTACCAGATTGCTTTTACGTTTTTTTGATATAAATAAAGGCGAAATATTAATTGATGGGCAGGATATAAAAAAAGTGACCCAGGACAGCCTGCGTTCCCAGATCAGTTTTGTGCCTCAGGACCCAATTCTCTTTCATCGCACATTAATGGAAAATATCCGTTACGGAAGGCATGACGCTAGCGAAGAAGAAGTCATTGTTGCAGCTAAAATGGCGAATTGCCATGATTTTATTATGAAATTTCCCGATAAATATAATACATATGTAGGCGAGCGCGGCGTTAAGCTTTCAGGAGGAGAACGCCAGCGCGTCGCTATAGCAAGAGCAATTTTGGCTAATGCGCCGATTTTGGTTCTGGATGAAGCAACAAGCAGTTTGGATTCTGAATCTGAAATGCTGATTCAGGAGGCGCTTCAAAATTTAATGAAGCAAAAGACCACCATTGTTATCGCCCACCGCCTTTCCACCATTATGAGAATGGACCGCATACTTGTATTGCAGGACGGACAACTTGTGGAAGAGGGAAGCCATGCCGATCTGATTTCCCATAAAAGCGGACTTTATAAAAGGTTGTGGGATTTGCAGGTAGGAGGGTATGTAAATAAGTAAGTCCTAAACTCTAAACTCGAAATCCGAAAAAACTTAATGGCTGGCTCCATGGCTGAGCCTGGAGCCAAAAGAGCCTATAAGCTATCGGCCAATATTGGCTCCACGTATAACGATGGAGCCAGCCATTAAGTCAAAAGTTACAAATTAAATGTAAAAGGTTTTATGAAAATCGCTGTTCTTATCTCCGGTGGTGTGGACAGTTCAGTCGCTTTACGGTTACTGAAAGATGAAGGCCATGATCTGACAGCTTTTTATCTGAAAATCTGGCTAGAAGACGAACTTTCTTACCTTGGACAATGCCCGTGGGAAGAAGATCTGAAATACGTTAGGCAGGTTTGTAAGGTCGCAGATGTTCCTCTTGAAATTGTTAATATGCAGAAAGAATACTGGGATACAGTTGTCCGATATACAATCGATGAATGCAAGGCTGGGCGTACACCTAACCCTGACATCTTTTGTAACCAGAGAATAAAATTTGGACATTTTTATGAGAAAGTCTTCCAAAAACCTTTAAAAAAGGTTTTCGGCCTTTCCAAAATATCTGATTTCGCTTCTCAGAAAGCTCGCAATGCTTCGCGAACTTCCCTTCATGGGGCCCACGAGACCCACTCGGGGTTTCGCTACGCCAGTTCGTTTCCTTCAAAGCTCACCGATTTTGATAAGGTGGCAACGGGGCATTACGCGCAGATTGAAGAAAAAGATGGTTTATTTTTTCTGAAAAAATCACCTGACCCAGTAAAAGACCAGACATATTTTCTGTCGCATCTGTCCCAAAAACAGTTGAGCCGCGCGATTTTTCCAATCGGTAAATTCACAAAATCCGAAGTCCGAAAACTGGCAAAAAAATATGATCTGCCTAACAAAGACCGCAAAGACAGCCAGGGGATCTGTTTCCTCGGGAAAATCCCGTATCGTGAGTTTATAAAACAGCATTTGGGCGAAAATCAGGGGGACTTTATCGAACAATCGACAGGGAACAGATTAGGTGAACACAAAGGCCATTGGTTTTATACAATTGGCCAGCGGTTTGGCCTTGGGCTTTCGGGTGGGCCATGGTTTGTTGTGGATAAGGATGTTAAGAAAAATATAATTTATCTGGCGCAGGGATACGAGCCGAAAGAGGTTTATCGGAAAGAATTTGATGTGGTGAATATGAATTGGATTTCACCTGTAGAGGCGCGATTAATCGCGCCTCTACAGGTGAAGGTGCGACATGGTAAATCCATTCATCCGTGCACTGTGAAAAAAGATGGAAAAAAATTGCATGTCACCCTCAAAAAACCGGTTCACGGTATCGCGCCAGGGCAGTTTGCGGTGTTTTACGACAACGATTATTGTTTGGGCGGAGGAAAAATTGTTTAAATAAAAATATTATGCCTGATCAACCTAATAATGATGAAGTTGAGATATCTGATGAGCATAGTGAATTAGCCCAATTTTTGGACAAAATATTTAAAATGGACCAAAGCGATCCGAATCGTATACATGCAACTGAATGTCTTAAAATGTTACTTGAAGGACAACAGGAATTTGTTGGAACACCATTAGAAAAATCTTTTTGGAATTCAGTTAGCCTTGAATCTTTTCATATCGCCCAACAAAAAGCTTTTGAAGGGAATTTGAAAGAAATGAAAAGTTTTTTAAATCAATCTTTAGAAGCGGCTAAAAAAGGCATTAGTGATGAGTGGCTTTCATATGTAAATGGAACAAAATGTTATTTTGATGGTGATATGGAAGGGCTACAAAAAGAAACTTCTAAAGGAGGAATGGGTAAGAATGTTTTAAAGCGATTGTATAAAGGGTATGAAAAGCGAAGGTCGGTAAATTATGAAGAAGATTATTCAGACAAATAATTATTGATTAACAGTTTTTTCAGTATTTTTTATCATATTTTTTGACAAAAGAGCTTTTTAAATAGAAAATGTAATACTTAATCAATAATTACCAATAAAATGGTTAATGTTGACATTACGCCTGAACAGTCAATCGCAGCACTTAAGGCTCATAAAGAAAATGGACAGTTAAAACCTGAACATATTAAAGCGCTGGCGGAACTGATATCCGATACACGGCTTTCCGTAGCAGAAGAACAACCGGAGGGAAAACCTGTCTGCATAGATGAACCAGTTGAACAGGTTGCCGAATCAGGTATAGAGGTGGAAAGCACAGACACCGAAGCCGTGAATCCCGAACTAGCTGTTTATTATCAGGAATACATCCGTTTGCCTGCGGATATTAAATCCCGCGCCACTTGGGAATCTATTACTCAAAGGCTCCTTGCCGATGATTCTGAAAAGCTGAAGCTTGTTCAGGCCATGCGGGGCGGCGGTGAACTTTTTGGTATCGATGCGGAGGGAAAAGCATTATTCAAAGACAAAGGAGTAGAACCCGTGATGTTCGGATTTGATAAGGAGGGCAAATTTATTCAGATTTATGACCGTGACTCAGAGCAGATGGAACAGGTTGTAAAATGGGCGGATTATTCTGAAATCCGTCAGCAGGTCTTAAAAGATGGATATGAACTGTTTGCTGACGATGGCAATCATGGCTTTGGTGATGAGATGAAACAGGTTACTGATCATACAAATGAGCCATTTGTTGCCAGCGAGGACAGACTTGGATGGCGTGCGTCCTGGTTAGAATCGGGTGATAAGCCCGAGGACGCCCGGGATGCGGTCTTCGTTCCGGATGGTTGTTACGTCAGAGTATATGAGGCCTCTCCTATGCACCGGAATGTCGGCTGTGGTGCGGTCCGCCTGCTAAGGGTCTAGGGTTTGAGTATTTATTACGGCATTTTGCAATCCTCACCATTTTATCCAAAGTTTTTTCGCTTTTTTCATAATATCCGCCGTCAGATTCACGATTTGGTCGGGGAGTGATTGCGTAAATACCTACGGCTTAGCGGATTTTTTCCATATTTTTTCCCTCATATTATTTAATTTTGTAAAAAATATTGACAAATTAAATTTTATATATAAAATATAACTCTTAACCAATAATTACCATTAATATGACTAAAGATGAAATTACACCTGATCAATCAGTTGTGGCGCCTGATGCGGGCAAGGAAAAAGGTCAGTTAGCACCTGAACAAGAATTAGTATCAGATATTCGGCCTGCGATAGGAGAAAATTTGACTGCAAAAACTACTGCTGAAACTAAAGAATCGCGTGAGCTGACTCCTGAGCAGAAGGAAGCTATTCTTAATACACTCCAGTCTCGTTTTGAAGCTCACCCTGAGCGCCACAAAAGTGTGGAATGGGCTAAGGTTAAAGCCTCGCTTGAGGCCGCTCCTGAAAAACTCTGGACTCTTCAGCAGATGGAATCTACAGGCGGTGAGCCCGATGTGTTCATGGCGGATAAGGAAGAGTTTGTTATTGGTGATTGTTCCGCTGAATCACCTTCAGGAAGACGGGATATTGTTTTCGACAGAGAGGCTGAAGAACTTCTTAAGAAGAAGTATCTCAATGAAACATGCAACGGAAATGCCGCGGATTTAGTCGCAAAATGGGCTGCTGAGTTCATGGATGAGGAACAATACCGCAATCTGCAAACCATGGGCGGATTAGACGGAAATAGCTGGAGCTGGCTTAAAACTCCTGATGATATCAGAAAGACCGGCGAGGCGCTGAATGGCCTTAGCTCTAGCACTGACGTCCGCGTGTATGGAGACGCTGCACACTCTCATGACGGCGGCGGGGCGTTTCGCTGCGCGCTAAGGGTTAATTGGGTTTAGATTTTGATTTTTATTTCGGCATTTTTTCTGCTAACCTCACCATTTTATCCAGCGCCTTTTTCGTTTTTTTCATAATATCCGCTGGCAGATCGATCGTCTGATTGGGGCGAGGGGATGAATGCGTAAATACCTACGGTTTAGCGAATTTTTACCATATTATTTAATTTTGTAAATAATATTGACATATTACGAAATTATATATAAAATAAAACACTATTAAATTTTAAATCACCCATAATATGACTGATAAATCAAAAGAACATATTCCTGCACTACCAAGCGCAGCAAAAGAAAAAGGAACTTTAAAGCCACCTGTTAGTCCAGGATTAGCTAAACTTATAGGTGCGAAAAGCAGGCCGAAAGTGGAGGACATACTTGAAGACTCTGAAGTTGCTGAAACTGAAACCCCGCGAGAACTTTCCATTGAGCAGGAAGCCGAATTTCTATCAGTTCTTGAGGAACGATTTTCCAAAAAGCCTAAACATTATAACCGTCCGGAAGGTATAAGCTTTGCTGATATATTAAGGGCCCTTAGAGCTAATCCTACATTTATGTATAGCCTTGCACAGATGCAAAATACAGGTGGTGTTCCTGATATCATTGCCGTTGAACCCGATGCCTATGTTTTTGGTGACTGCTCTGCTGAATCGCCAAATCGCCGTGATCTAACCTATGACCAGGCTGAAAAGATGGCCGAAGAATTCGGCGTCGAACTGATGACTGAGGACGTTTATCGGCAAATGCAGAAAAATGGCAGATTTGATTTTAGTATAGATAGCGATAGTTGGCTCAAAACCCCTAAAGAGGTCAGAAATTCTATTCGAAATCAACATACTGCGTTCTTCGCAATGCGTTCAAGCGATGTTGTCATGATATTCGAGAGTAACGCCCAGGTTCATATTCCAGCGCGTGGCTGGCGCGGTGTGCTAAGGGTTCCTAAAGTATAAATTAAAATTTAATCTATAATTACTAATAAAATGAATGAAAAAGACATTAAACCCGATAAACCTACCGAGGCGCCTGATGAGACTAAGAAATCTTTAGACACACGAACAGCTGTGTCTGAAAATCTTTCAGCTCAGGAAACCCATAAACTTACCCCTGAACAGCAGGCAGAACTTTTTTCAGCGCTCGAAGCCCGCTTTGCTAAACAGCCTGAACATTACAAGCGCCCAGAAGGCATTGATTTTGCCGAAGTCAGAAAGGCCCTTGAGGCAAACCCCGCGCTTATGTACAGCCTTGCGCAGATGGAAAATACAGGAGGCGCGCCTGACATTATTGCTGTTGAAAAAGATGCCTTTGTGTTCGGCGACTGTTCCGCAGAATCTCCAAACCGCCGTAATTTCACGTATGATCAGGCCGCGATCCAGGCAAAAGAATTCGGCGTGGATATGATGTCCGAAGGAGTTTACCGCGGAATGCAGGAGTCGGGAAAATTTGATCATCTGGAAACATGGAGCTGGCTTGCAACACCTGATGATATCAGGTCCGACGGCTACGCACTCTTCGGCTTCCGCCGTAACGATGTAGTGAGTGTGGATGGGGACGATCCCCTAGATCCCGAGCCGTTTGGGGGCTGGCGTGGCGTGCTAAGGGTTCCAAGAGTTTAATTTTTAATTTTATAATTTTTATAATTTTTAAAATAAATTTCAATTTTCAAAATTTAAACATTGGTTATTAAGATTTATTTATAAAAAATTAAAAACTCAAAAATTAAAAAATTTATTAAATATAGTTTTCATTTTTAAATTAAAATATTATGGCTGACAAACCACAAGAACTCACTTTAGCGTTTCTGAAAGAGGCAATGGAAAAAGGCACTTTGGATCTGTCCATTGAAAGAGGACCGGCAGTGCTTATCGGCGCGGAAGAAAGGCCTAAAGTAAAGGAAGCGCTTGAAACGCCTGGCGCCGCTGAATCCGCCGGAGGCGCTGAGCAGGCTAAACCCGAAAAAGCCTGTGAACTTTCCCCCGAACAGGCTGAAGGCCTTCTTAGTACACTCAGGTCGCGCTTTGATAAAGCTGACAAAAAGCTTCGTAAGGTAGTAAACTGGGCGGCTATTGAAAAATCTTTGCGCGCCAGTCCTGAAAAACTGTATGCCCTCCAGAAGCTGGAGGAAACCGGCGGCGAACCCCAGCTTGTGGGCATTGAACTAAATGAATTAATTTTTGAGGACCGCTCTGTGGAATCGCCCATAGGCCGAAGAAATCTGGACTTTGACGAATCTCAGGCACAGGCTGACGAGTTCGGCGTAGAAATGCAGGCCCCGGAAGCCTATAAAAAAATGCAGAAAACCGGCAGGTTCGATCTAAAGTCTTGGAGCTGGCTTAAAACGGATCCAAAATACAGAGAAAGTACTGGTATCGCATTGCACGGCTACCGGAGTGCCGATGTTGTATTCGTGCGCGGGCGCAATACTGGTAGCCGCAATCCGGACATCGGTTGGCGTGCCTCGCTAAGAATTAAAAAAGCTTAGGCTTTGGAATTCATTTTGGCATTTTTTCCGTAATCTTCACCATCTTGTCCAGCGCCTTTTTCGCTTTTTTCATAACTTCCGCCGGCAGATCGATTATCTGGTCGGGTCGAGGGGATTGAAGCACTTGCAGAATGTCTTTTAACATCACTTTTTTCATGTACGGGCAAAGTACGCAGGTACCGACAATCCGTTTTTCCGGATGCTCGACTTTCATGCGGTCGGAAAGCCCGCATTCGGTAACGAGCATTATGTCTTTGGCATCTGTTTTACTGACATACTTAATTATTCCTTCGGTTCCGCCAGACATATCAACTTTATCAATCACAGATGGCATGCATTCCAGATGCGCCAGTATTTTTACGCCAGGGTAATCCTTCCGTACTTCATTAATTGTTTTTGGCGAAAATTTTTCATGCACAATACACCTTCCGTACCATCCGATCATCTTTTTTTTGGTAAGAGGCTGAAGGTTTTTCGCCATCAGTTCATCGGGAAGGAAAATGATTTGTTTCTGGCGCATAGCCTCGATTATCCGTAGCGCGTTACCGGAAGTACAGCATGCGTCGCATTCCGCTTTCACCGCAGCAGTTGTGTTCACATAACATACAATTCCCGCTTCAGGATATTTTTTGCGTAAATTCCGTACATCTTTTGGGGTTATGGATTCTGCCAAAGAGCATCCTGACACAACTGGAACAACCACTGTTTTTTTCGGATTCATGATCTTGGCAGTTTCCGCCATGAAATGAACACTGCAGAAAACGATTATTTTAGCATCTGTTTTAGCGGCCTCTTTACTTAATCCGTAAGAGTCTCCAACAAAATCCGCTACACCATAAATGATATCCGGGGTCTGATATGAATGTGCGAGGATTATCGCATTTTTTTCTTTTTTCAGTTTGTTTATTTCAAGCGTCATCGGCGCTATTACAGCGCAATCGGATTCTGACCAGCCGACATAGGATAATTTATCAAAGAGTCTTTCGGTTTCCCTGTGGATTTGATTGATGGAGAATTCCATTATTTCGATTAAAAATTACCAATTACAAATTCATTTAAGAAGATCGTGTTAGAAGTTTGATTGATTTTTTTAAAAAATCAAGTTACAGTTATGAATTTTATTATTAAAAAATAAATTTACTTTTTGTAAACTAAAATTCATTGACGCATTGACTAAAAATCTATAAAAACTCTTCGTACTTTTAACACTGTTCTTTTACACGACCAACACTAGTTTTAGATAAACAAACACCCATTTTTTTCAATAAAAATGCTGCCCATCCAAAATAGCGATTTTCTGTCGCCAGTTTTTTACTGTGATTTATATGATTATATGATTTAATATGATCATAGTAATCCTATTTTTATTGTGGCGCCGGGAATTCGCTATTTTTTGTGCGGCATGAGTTGGAAATCCGGTTATTGCCGGAGGGTAAAAGTTTATCTAATACAGTCAGCATTTTTATAGATGAGGACACTTTCTAACTTATTTTGCGCATTAATCTTATTTTAATATCTAATCTCTAATGCTTAATATCTAATATTTTTGATAAGTTTCATTAGATATTAGAGATTAGATATTAGAAATTAAGTTAGAAAGTGTCCTCATAGTGAGGCGCTACGCAACCCGCGGACATTGGGTCCGCATCAGCGCTCCAGACTGGAGCAATCGTAAGGAGACAGACCATGCAACCCAAGCTCTACACCCTGAACGAGATCCTCGCCATCCTCGCCCTGACCCCCGAGTCGCTCTTCCGCGACTACGGCCGCGTCCGGATCCTCGATCCGAACAGCCGCGATCCCAAGTTCGTCCCGGTACTCAAAGGCAACGACGACATCGTCGACCTGCCTGGGGACGCCGTGGACATCATGAGCATCGGCTTCGCCGGCGAGGGCAACCTGCGCATCTCCGTGACGGGCGACATGCCCGTCGAGCTGGCCACCCAGCTCTTCAACGCCATCAACTGGCGGATCCTCGAGACCGACGGGACGAACAACGCCACCTACGGCTTCTTCTACGCCAGGGATGACAAGTACTCCCACTTCCTCAAGGTGAAGGACAGCCCCGAGGCGATCCGTCTCGGCGGCATCCACGACAAGGCCGTGATGACCAAGTTCGAGTTCGCCGGGCTCCTGAACGGGACGCTCGTGCTCTCGATCCTCGCGGACAACCACGCCTACCAGACGGAGATCCGGCCCGACGACATCCGCGGGATGGGAATCCCCAACTTCCGCTGGACCTGCCTCGACACCAAGGTCGACGTCCTCGACATCAGCAGCCGCGTCATCGACAACAAGGTCGTGACGATGCTCGCGACGAGGGACGGCATCTTCGTCTGCCTCGACAAGGAGATCGTCCACTACGAGGCGACCCGTGGCATGGTCGTGCCTGTCATCAGCGGCTGGTTCGCCGGCCGCTTCCACCACCCGATCACCGAGTCCGACAAGGACACGGCGGGCCGCACCATCGGCTTCATCGGCCAGAAGGGGAAGGAGATCGACTTCTTCCTCGCCCCCCTCAAGCAGGAGGGCAAGGTGACCGCCGTCAGCCTCGACCCGAGCTTCCGCACCTACCTCCGGTCGGATGACGTCCGCGTCATCCCCGGCAACGACTACCGCTGGTACGTCGGCGCCGTCGACCAGATGGCCGCCATCGAGGCGCCGCGCATCTCCTAGTCACTTCAAGGGGAGGCGCACGATAGACGCCATCCCCACCCAGCCGGCATATAACATCCGCCGGCAAAAAAATGCTGCCTGATCAGCTAGTCTTGGTTGCTGGTAAACGTCCCCAACCCGGGTGACTGAACCGAGACAATAAGGCAGTGTTTTCCCTTCCCCTTCGGACTGTGTTCGTGGGGGGAGGGTTCTTTTGACCACAGATTTTTAGGATTTTTTTTCTTGATTTACAGGATTGATCCGTTTATTAGCAAGTAGATATTCAGAAAATTAAATAATTCATATTTCATTCCGTACTTCCATAAATCTGATAGACATTCCAATTCTGCAAATTCAAATTAAATTCGTGTTATCTTTGGTCAAAATCATGTAAATCAAGGTTCCAACTCCCACTAAAAATCCGCGGGTCCGATTCCGAAAAACCGGAACCCGATTTATTTTTTTGTGGTAGAATGTATTTAAATTGAAATAGCTATGAGAAAAATTTTTTCAATTTTTATAATTTTTGTAATTTTTGTATTTCCTACGAAGGTTTTCGGCTATTCAGATGTGGCGTCGGATTACAGTTATAAAACCGCTATTGATTACATAACTGACAAGGGGATTGTTCAGGGATACACTGACGGTACATTTAAACCGAATGCAAAAATCAATCGTGCAGAATTTACGAAAATTGTTGTAGGAGCTGGTCTTTCTTACGATCCTTCAAAGGACCCTTCCGGTTTTGATATCTATTCTTATGCTGGACTCAATTTTTCTGATTTGGAACCAAAAGCATGGTACATTCCTTATCTCAGAAAAGCTGTAGAGAATAATATTATTTCAGGGTATATGGATCGAACCTTCAAACCTGGTTCAGAAATAAATCTTGTAGAAGCTTCAAAAATCCTTGTAAAGACTTTTAACGTTCCAACAATTGAGCCTAAGGGTAATGAATGGTATAGCGAATACATCGAAACAATGGCGGATTTAAAATATATCCCTCCCTCATTCGGTTATCTGGCACAACCGGTTACCCGAGGTGAAATGGCGGAGATGATTTGGCGGATATTAGAAAATAAATCTGATCAGGAATCCGTAACTATTTCGGAATTAAATAATCCCTGCTATCCGCTCGGCGAAGATGTGCCGTCGAATATCGATATTGCGCGAGTCCGTTCCACATGGCTTGGCTGGTACAATGGTGTTCGCGCCAAAGCTGGGCTTACCGCATACAAATATAATGAACAGTTAAACCGTTCGGCAATCGCGTGGTCGGAACAGTCAAAGATAAAAGGTTATATGGATCATAAACGAAATCCCGGCGACAGTTATTATGATTACTATAAAATTGCGGCATGGTTTAAGGATTTGGGTTTGGAATTTAGAAATGTATACCGTGTCACATTTACCGAAAACATCGGCTGGGGTCCGTATAAATGCTCAAAAACTGATTGCACCGATGACTTGATTTCCGCCATCAGATACACTTTTGATTTTTACATGGCAGAGAAAGATAAAAGCTACAAGCCTCATTACGAAAGTGTGATGAATAAATATTTCAATGAAATAGGATTGGGAATCGCAATCGATGAAAAAGCAGGAAAGTATTATTTAACAGTACATTACGGCACGGAGATTACGTCGAATCCGTGGTCTATTTGTGAATAAGCTCTAAGTTCTGATGACTTTTAAACTCTAAACTCTAAATCCTAAACTCTAAACAAATTCCAATTATCAAAATTCAAATTTCAAAGTTTTTTCAATTAATCGGATAGGTTGTTTTGGATTTTGAAAATTTGTATTTTGGATTTGTTTAGTATTTAGATATTAGGATTTAGAGTTTCAATAACAGTTCGTTATATTTTATAGGTTCGATGGCTTCTGGCGTGTTCGTATCGGCATCACGCGCAACAATTAATTTACTTATCGGCCATGCCTCCATTTTGTCCGCGTCAAACGGTTTAAGTAGATCCTGCGCCGCCTCAAGCGGGATCCCCGTATCCAGCCAAGCTTTTTCGTCGTTATGATTCAGGATTACAGGCATGCGCTTTTTTATATTGTGGATTTTTTCAAGAAGCGGATTGGCGTTTGTTGTCAGTAGTGTGAAAGTTTTTAAAGTCTGATTATCATTTTTCCATTCATCCCAAAGTCCGGCTATCGCGAAAGGTTTTCCATCCTTCATGTGGATGTAAAAAGGATATTTTTTGCCTTCATCCGATGTGTGCCATTCAAAAAATCCATCTGCGAGTATCAGGCAGCGGTGTTTTTTAAACGAATCACGAAAAGAAGGTTTTTCACGCGCTGTTTCAGACCTCGCATTAACGGTTTTTTTGCGTATTTCCTCCGCGCTTTTTTCATCTTTTGCCCAGTGCGGTATCAGACCCCATTGAACCATTTCTATGTGATTCAAATCGTCGTTCATAATTATAGGAATCTCGGGAAACGTGAAAGCTGAAATGTGGTAAATTGGTTTAAAACCATCAGCTTTACTGAATTTCGCATTAAAACTTGATTCAAGCGCCTGGTATTTTGCGGCTACTGATAAACTAAAACACATATTACTTAATTTAAGATTTCTGATTTCTGACTTCAGATTCCCAATCAACATTTTACCACTAAGTGGCCCCTTAGGGGCATTTTTCATTTAACAATCTCCAGCTCTGCTAAAATATACAAAAATATATTTAAAACAGAGATTGTGTTTTTCGTAAAATTTAGGTAAAGTGAAAGTTGATAATAAAATTAACAAAAATAAAATGGAAACTTCAATTTTTATAGCTAAATTTTTAGGGGTAGCATACATTATTTTCGGGTTAGGCATACTTCTTAATACAAAATATTATAAGAAAATGCTGGATGACCTTATAAAGAATTCAGCCAATGTTTTATATGGTGGAATTTTTGCATTGGTTGTAGGTTTTCTCATTATCTATTACCATAATATATGGGTCGCAAGCTGGACTGTGGTTATTACTATTATCGGCTGGCTTGGCCTTCTCAAGGGATTTTTGCTTATTGTTTTCCCAAATTTTTACGTCAGCTGGACTAAGGCATTGGTTAGGAATGAAAGTTTTATGCCGATATATGGTTTTCTTGCTTTTTTGTTAGGCCTCTATTTCATATATTTCGGATTTTTCGCTTAGGCGAAAGGTGATGCTCATTTATTATTAATTTTTTATATTATGGAATTTTCCATTTTATTAGCGAAAATTTTTGCCGCGATTTATCTTGCGGCTGGCCTGGGCTTGCTTATTAACCCAAAATTCTACCCCAAAATCATCGATGATATGGTTAAAAATACGGCTGTATTATATTTATATGGTTTTATTGCAATAGTCGGCGGTGTTTTTATGGTTTCCTACCATAATATTTGGGAAAAAAGCTGGGTAGTAGTAATTACTTTGTTTGGCTGGGCCGCACTTTTAAAAGGCTTTATGATACTTATATTCCCGAAATCGCTTGCTATCTGTCGGCCGATGTTTAAAATGCGTTTGTTTTCAATCATCGCATTCATTATCGCGGCATTTTTCGGATATTTCGGGTTTTTTGCTTAAAAATATAAATCCCTTTCGCCTTGTTCAATGCGTTTTAAGCGTTTAACAGTTTCCTCACGGCGATTAACGTCCGAAATCTGTTTTATGTATTTTACTATTATCTTTTTTCCCCATTTTACGCTTTCCTGTGAGGCGTAATCTTCCAGATATTCCTTGAATGTCAGAATCGCATTCGGGCGGCAGAGATGATGGATATTGCCTGGTTTCGCCAGGTCCATAAACACCTCTCCAGTACGCCCTTTGCGGTAACAGGCGGTACAAAAAGAGGGAAGAAGGTTTTGCTTAAGAATACCCTGAGTGACCTCATCTAATGTGCGATGGTCGGCTGTTGTAAATTGGCTTAACGCATCGTCTTTTCCATATCCACCGGGCGAGGTGCGGGACGCGGCGCTGGTCTGTGAGATACCGAGTTTAAAGGCTTTCATACGGATTTCCGGGCGCTCGCGCGTGGAGATTATCATGCCGGTATACGGCACCGCCAGACGGAGGATTGCTATGATTTTTAGAAGCTCGTCTTCACTGACTTTATGCGGCAATTGCAGATTCACAGTTTCAGCGGGCTGAAAGCGGGGAACAGAGATCGTGTGCGGGCCAACGCCATATTTGTTATCCAGATACTTGGCGTGCGAAACCAGCGCGAGCACTTCGAACCTATAATCATACAGCCCGAATAAAACTCCGATTCCAATATCATCGATTCCGGCCTCAAACGCGCGATCATGGGCGAATAACTGACGTTCGTAATCGGCTTTAGGACCTTTGTGTAATTTGCCATACGTCTCGCGGTGATACGTTTCCTGAAAAAGCTGGTAGGTGCCTATGCCGGCTTCTTTTAATTTCCTGTAATCATCAACGCTTGTGGCCGCGATGTTCACATTAACACGACGTATTTCGCCGTTTTTTGATTTGGTTTTGTAAATCGTCTTAATAACATCCACTACATAATCGATAGGATTATTTTTTGGATCTTCACCGAATTCCAGAAGCAGACGTTTATGGCCCATGTCTACTAAAATTTTTGTCTGTTCCCCGACCTCTTTCAATGTCAGTTTTTTTCTGGGAGCGGAATTTGAGCAATGAAATCCGCAGTATTTGCAATCGTTTACACAGAAACTGGAGATATAAAGAGGGGCGAAAAAAACAAGCCGTTCACCATAAATATCTTTTTTTATTTTGTAAGCCGTATCAAATATTTTTTTCCACAGATTTTCATCCTTCACATGCAAAAGACAGCCGACTTCATTAAGATCAAGCCCTTTCCTTTTTTTCGCTTTTTCCAGAATTCCGAGCACATTCGCGTTATCCGGAGACTTGGTTTTTTCCAGGATGCCGAATAACTTTTTTTCGTCTATAATGTCGGTGCTATTTCGCAATTCGCATTTCTGATTTCGCATTCTAATTTTTTAATTTTATATTTGGCATTCTGAATTTAAATGTAAGATACTAAATGCTAAATGACAATGCGAAATACTCCGCCGCGGCGGATGAAATTCGAAATTATTAACAAGTTCCCTTGCAATTAACGACAAATCAAATCAAAGAAGCTCTGGTTTTTACTGGAAAAAAGCAGGAAGAATTATTTGCCGAGGCGAACCGTGTACGCGAAAAAACAATAGGAAAAAATGTTTATTTCCGCGGCATAATCGAATTTTCAAATATCTGCGAAAAGAACTGTTATTACTGCGGAATCAGAAGGGGGAATGAAAAGGTAAACCGTTACCGGATGCCGTTGAATGAGATAAAGGATTGTTTGGATTTTATTAATAGCGCGAAGTACGGATCGGTCGTCCTGCAGTCCGGCGAACTGACGACCGCAGATGCCAAAGCCTTTCTGCTGGGGCTGGTTGATTACATCCATTCGAAGCATCCGAAAATGGGCATTACGCTTTCCTGCGGGGAGCTGGATTATGATTATTTAAAGAAATTAAAAGATGCTGGCGCGCATCGCTATCTTTTGCGGATCGAAACAAGCGTTCCGAAGCTATACAAAAAACTTCATCCGAAAGACCATTCGCTGAAACGCCGGATCGAATGCCTTAAAGATTTAAAAAAACTTGGTTACCAGGTCGGATGCGGAAATATGATCGGTCTTCCCGGTCAAAGTTTAGATGATATTGCTTCTGATCTTCGGTTTTTTCAGGAAATGGATTTTGATATGTTCGGATTAGGACCGTATGTGATTCATGAAGATACACCTCTTTCAACTCCTGTTGTGCAGAAATGGCGGAAGGCGAATAAAGAAAAGATATTCAATATGACTCTGAATTTTATCGCGCTTCTGCGTATCACAATGCCGACTTGCAACATCGCGGCAGCGACCGCGCTGGATGTTTTTACGCATGAGGGAAGGGTCGAAGCATTAAAGGCCGGTGCTAATATTATTATGCCTTCTGTTACGCCGAATAAGTACCGCCAAGACTATCTTTTGTATCAGGGTAAGCCATGCGTGGATGGACATGCCCACATTTGCGCGGGATGTGTTGTGAAGAAAGCGAAGTCCGCGGAACTGAATCCGGTGTTGGGGGAACAGGGGAACTCAATGCATTACACAAACCGAACTTCAATTCCTAATTCCTAATTGCCTAATTCCTAATTTTATTGATTCTGTTATGCAGATGTGTTTAAATAATTTCGTTTTTTGTATTTAAAAGTTAATTTTGTAATTATGAAGAAATATAATATTTATCAAAGATGTGAGGATTTTGTTGTTAGTATCATAAAATTAGCTGAATCAATTCCTTATCGTAAATCGGTCGGGATTATTAATGATCAGCTTATCCGATCCTCTGGCTCAGTCGGTGCCAATTTATGGGAAGGGGATAATTCACGGACTAACAGGGAGTTTTTAAGTTATTTTAAATTTTGTTTAAAAGAGATTGAAGAGGCTATGTTTTGGTTAAGGGTGTTAAAAAAAACGAATCTAGCGTATGAATTTCAAATTAATGTACTTGAAAAAGAAGCTATGGAGCTTAAACTGATACTTGGCAGTATTTATCAAAAAGCTAAAAACTATCCTGTAATTAGGGATTAGGAATTAGGCAATTAGGAATTCATGACTCAAAGAAAAGAACGCTCAATCATCAGTATCGTCGGTCGCACAAATGTGGGGAAATCCAGCATGCTTAATTTACTTAGCGGACAAAAAGATTACGCGATTGTTGATAAAACACCCGGAACAACTGCGGATACTGTTACGGCATTGATGGAAATACACGGAATGGGGCCGTTCAAGGTTTTAGATACCGCTGGTGTTGATGAATATACTGAGTTGGGAGATAAAAAAAGAAAGAAGACGCATGAGGCAATCGAGGAAGCGGACTTAAGTATAGTCGTACTTAATATCCAGCAGAAAGATGTGACGCTTGAAAAACAAATCGTTGAACGGATACAGAAACACGGTAAACAAGGCCTTATAATCTACAATCGGTTTGATAAATCAATTGATTCAAAACAGGCTGATAAACTGAAATCCGAAATAGACGCAAGTCTGGGCAAACCTTTTCCGAGCCTGGTAATCGACGCTGATGATAAAGCTAATCAGCAGAAACTGACAGTCTTTATCAGGAAGTATTTTAAAAAAGAAACCCGTGATATCGATTTGCTTCCCGTTAAGGGCAGGGGATATGTGATGCTTATTATACCGATGGATGAGGAAACACCGACTCTCCGCTTACTCCGCCCACAGAATATGGCGGTTGAAAGATTGCTACGCAATTACGCCATGCCTGTTTTATATAGGATGGATTTAATGAAAGCGAGGAATGCTGATAAGGATGAACAGAAAAGATTTCTGGATGTTATAAGCGATTTGTCTGATACAAAAGAAGGACTTAAGTTAGTCCTTACCGACAGCCAGGCGTTTGACATCGTTTCGAATTGGACGCCCGAGGAATTGCCGCTTACTTCTTTTTCGATAATGATGACGAATTATATGAGCGGAGGGAATTTGAAAGAGTTTGTTGATGCCGTGAGAACAATCGATAATCTGAAAGACGGTGATAAAATATTAGTTGTCGAAGCCTGCAACCATGACAGGCAGTGTGATGATATAGCTACTGTTCAGATACCGAAAAGATTTCAGGCAAAAACCGGAAAGAAGCTCAGTTTTGATTTTAATTTCGGTCGTCCGTTTCCTGATGATCTGTCGCCTTATAAGCTCATCGTGCATTGCGGAGGGTGTATGATTGACCGCCAAAAATATCAGCGCAGAATCCGATTGGCAAATGATGCCAGTGTGCCGATAACGAATTACGGAATTCTGCTTTCGTACTTACAGGGGGAGGAGGTTTTGGGGAGGGCGGTTGAACCATTTATCAAAGAGTATTCCTCTTCAACAATAGCGCGTTAAAGGCGACAATAATTGTGCTTAGTGACATGAAAACAGCCGCCAAGGCAGGCTGCATCAGAATACCCTGAGACGCGAGAACGCCAGCGCCTAATGGCAAAGCAATAACGTTGTAACCCGTGGCCCAGAAAAGATTCTGCATCATCTTTTTGTATGTCAGTTTGGAAAGCCGAATTACTTTAACAATATCGCGCGGGTCATTTTTTACCAAAATGATTCCTGCCGATTCAATCGCCACATTGGTGCCGGCGCCGATGGCGATACCCAAATCGGCTTGTGTAAGCGCGGGCGCGTCATTGATACCGTCGCCTACCATGGCGACTTTCTCCCCTTTTTTCTGAAGTAATTTAACCTTCTCAGCTTTTTTATCTGGCAGAACTTTTGAAAAATATTCATCAATGCCGAGTTCAGATGCTACCCACTTTGCCACTTCTTCCGAGTCGCCGGTGATCATAGCCACTTTCACTCCGATAGCCTTCAGGCTTTTAATGGCTTCGCGGGATTCTTCGCGTATAACGTCACTCAAAGACAAAGCTCCAATGACTTCTTTTCCTTCCAGGACAAAAATGACAGTTTTACCTTTTTTGCTTTCATTTCCAATTTCTTTTTTAATCGTTTCAGGGATAGAAGCTTTTTTTTCTTCAACCAGACTCATACTGCCGATAGCGATTTCTCTGCCATCTAAAAAAGCTTTCACGCCTTTTCCGGGAATCCGTCCAAAATCTTTTACTTCTGTTAATGGAATATTTTTCTTTTTTGCTTCTTCGACAATCGCGCGCGCGATGAAATGTTCCGAATGGGCATCGACTGAAGCGGCTAATTGCAGAACTTCCTGTTCATTTTTTACATTAATTGGCCAGATCTTATCAACGCCGTATTCGCCTTTGGTAAGCGTGCCTGTTTTATCAAAAAGAACAGTATCGACTTCCCGCGCCGCCTCCAAAGCAAGCCTTTGCTTGATAAGAAGGCCGTTCCGTGCCGCCATAGTTGTTGATATCGACGCGACAAGCGGAACCGCCAGCCCCAAAGCGTGCGGACAGGCGATTACAAGGACTGCGACCAAACGCTCCACCGCGAAAACAACTCCTGCGCCCACAAACATCCATGCCGTAAAAGTCACACCGCCAGTAGTAATGGCTATAATGGTAAGATAAAATGCCGCGCGGTCTGAAAGTATTTGGAGGCGAGATTTCGAAGCCTGAGCTTCAGCGATCAGCCTTTTTACTCCAGCGAGAAATGTATTTTCGCCTATTTTCGCGATTTTTATTTTTAGCATCCCATCTCCATTTATCGTCCCTGCGATGACTTCGTTTCCGACAGTTTTGCCAACGGGTTTTGATTCGCCTGTGACCATGGATTCATTTACATCGGATTTTCCTTCAATAATATTTCCGTCAGCCGGGATTTTTCCGCCGGGGCGGACTAAAACTATATCGCCGACTTTCAGTTCTTCCAGAGGGACAGTATGAGTTTTATCGCCATCAACGACTTCAGCTGTATCCGGCAAAAGTTTTGAAAGTTCTTTCAAAGCACCCTGAGCGCCCTGCACCGCGCGCATTTCCATCCAATGGCCGAGCAGCATGATTGTGATAAGGGTGGTCAGTTCCCAGAAAAGCGTGTGGCCGGCGCCGGAGAAAACAGCGTACGCGCTGAAAAGATAAGCGGCTGTAATGGCGATGGCGATGAGCGTCATCATGCCGGGGAGTTTCGCGCGGAGTTCCCGCCACGCGCCGATGATAAAAATCCAGCCGCCATAGAAGAATACAATAGAGCCAAGGATAAATTCCAGATACTGTGAACCGATAAATCCCGGAGCCGACCAGCCGAAAAACCGTTGCGGCAATTCGGAATAAAGGACAACCGGCAAGGTTAAAACAAGGCTTACCCAAAACTTTTTTTTAAATACGTTCACATCATGGCCCTCATGCTTACCAAGATTTACATGATTTTCACCATGATGGCCATGATGATTACCATGATTGCCACGATTATTTAATGTTTTTGTTTTATTTTTTACAGGCAAAAGATTCATGCCGCATTTCGGGCACATCCCAGGCCTATCCGACTGAACCTCAGGATGCATCGGGCATGAATAAATTGTCATTTCTGATTTTTTGCCTTTAGGCATTTTTTATTTTAATTATTTCTTATGCCAATCATCTTTTGCATTAACTGACCCATGTCATCATAACATTCTTTATTCTGCGCGCAATTCCATATATCAGAATTCATCATCCCGTAGCCATATCTGCCACTAAACATTGATGGCCCAAAGCCGCCAAATGACATGCTGATAAACCAGCCTAATATACTTATTATAATAAGTGAAATGCTCCATTTTAACAGTTGTTCTTTTTTTAAAGTTTTAATAGCCCATGCCATTATTAAAATAAAGCCTACAAGGAAAGCGAGACAGAATAATCCGATAAGGCCATGCCACATGGCGAATCCGCCAAAGGATGAAAAATTGTTGAACATCATAATTTTTAAGTTAAATAATATTTGTTTCTTTAAATCATATTAACATACTCTTTGGTATATGCACAATTGTCCATTTTTGAGGCGGAATTTTTTTTGCTGTTGACAATATTTTTAGGGTTTGATATTATGGAGCTACCTACACCATAGGTATAGGTATTAGCATTAACCAAAATCTTATGGACAAGAATCAAGTACAGACCCAAATTAACTTTAAAAAGGCCCGCAGCCACATCGATAAGATCATCCAGATGATCGAAGATGGTGAATACTGCATCGATATTATGCAGCAGAATCTTGCTGTCATAGGCCTTCTCAAATCCGCCCATCAGCAATTGATGGAAGGCCACCTTAATTCCTGTTTCAAAAATGCCATGAATACAAATAACCAGAAGCGAAAGGAGCAGATGATCCAGGAAATACTGAAAGTCTCAAAGTTTTTAAATAAATAATAAAGATTATCCAATAATCCAAATATTTTATGCCAAAGTTTTTCCTTCCAATTAAAGGAATGCATTGTCGTTCCTGCGAAATGCTCATAGAAGAGCAGCTAAAAGAAATTCCCGGAATCGAACATGTTAAGGTCAGCTTAAAGACCAAACAAGCCGAGATCCATTCCAGTAATTCAATTGGCCATGAGGTACTGAAGGCCGCTGTCGAGGCAGCAGGATACGAGGTCGGCATCAATGATAAGAAATCCTGGTTTTCCAGAAATCTGGAAGAGTATCTTGATCTTGGCATAGTCATGGTGATTCTTTTAACTCTTTATTTTTTCGCAAGAGAAATGGGGCTTACAAATCTGAATATCAGTACTTCTGGCTCAAGGAGCCTTCCTATAGTATTTATAGTTGGCCTTACTGCCGGCATTTCAACATGCATGGCGCTTGTTGGTGGGCTGGTGCTTGGCATATCGGCCCGGCATGCCGAAAAACATCCGGAAGCAACGGCATTACAGAATTTCCGCCCTCATATCTATTTTAATATTGGAAGGATCATTTCATATTTTATCCTGGGGGGATTTATTGGCTGGGTAGGTAAAGCTTTGGAACTTTCCAGTTTAACGCTTGGCATCCTTACAATGGGTGTAGCAGCCGTAATGCTCGTTTTGGGCGTCCAGCTTACCAAAATTTCACCACGGATTTCAGCGTTCAGTTTTTCGCTTCCCCCGAGTGTGGCGCATTTGTTTGGCATCAGGAAACATCATGAAAAGGAATACAGCCACGGAAATTCCATGCTGGTGGGCGCGCTGACTTTTTTTCTGCCTTGCGGGTTCACACAGGCCATGCAGCTTTACGCCATGAGCACGGGAAGTTTTCTTTCAGGAGCCCTTATCATGTCGGTCTTTGCCTTAGGCACCACACCCGGCCTTTTGGGAATCGGCGGACTGTCTTCTGCGGTGCGCGGCGCATTTGCCCAATATTTTTTCAAGTTTGCAGGAGTCCTGGTGATATTTTTTTCAATATTCAACTTTTCCAATGGTTTCAACTTAACCGGCTGGACATTCGCGTCATTCGCTTCCGAAACTATCGCTGTTTCAGCGGATCCGAATGTCAAATTAGAAAACGGAGAGCAGGTGGTGCGAATGGAGCAGACAGCTTATGGCTATAAACCAAATCAGTTCACTGTTCAGAAAGGGATACCTGTAAAATGGATAATAAAAGGAGAGGATCTCAATTCCTGTTCAAGCAGCATTGTCATGCCGAAGCTCGGTATCAGGAAAAATCTGGATTACGGAGAGAACATCGTCGAATTTACGCCCGAGGAAATCGGCGTCATTAAATTTACCTGCACTATGGGCATGTATCCAGGACAGTTTAATGTCGTCGACGGAACATCAGGAAATTCAGCAAATACAGCAGTTCTGGCAAAGCAAAAACCAATTGCCACCACTACTGGCAGTTGTGGTGGAGGAGGAGGTGGCGGATGCGGCGGATGCGGAGGGGGTTTTACACCCAGGCCTCCGGTTACGGGTAAAACTGAGACTGTAACGCCACAAGTCCAGCCCGACAGCCAGGCTAATCAGAATCCAGTTGCGGAAACACAGGTCATTCGGGCAACTTATGCCTCGCGGCAGACAGATATAGTTCCAAATAATTTTACCGTTTTAGCGGGCAAACCTGTCCGTTTTGAGATAGACGTTAAAGAAGACGGCCAGGGTTGTATGAGTACGGTTATGGTCCCGGGTCTGGCTAACTCCCCACAATATCTTGAGGCAGGTAAGACAATGGTCTTTGAGTTTACGCCCGATAAAACAGGCGACTATGATATAACATGCGCTATGGGTGTTCCGCGGGGCAAGATCACTGTCACATAATTTATTTTTTTAATTATTTTTTTACCTATACCATAGGTATAGGTCTTTAATCCCTAATATCTATAATATATGTATAACCTTAATTTTAAAATCATAGGAATAACTTGCGAAGCCTGCATCAGATTAATAAAAAAACATCTAAGCCGTAATCTGGATATTCACGATATTTCGGTTGCAATGGACGGAACAGCGTCAGCATATTCAAAAAATATGCTCACTCTCGATGATCTACGCTCAGCTTTATCTGGTACTCCTTATAAATTAAATATTTAATATTTTATCCATAATTTAATCCCATGACAAAAGAATACGAAATTAAGATCGATGGTATGCATTGTGCCTCCTGTGAGAAATTGGTACAGGAGGAGTTTAAAGACCTTAAAGGTATCCGCGAATCAAGTGTTGATGCCAAAAAAGGCACAGCCCGCGTTGTTGCAGATACTCCGCTTGAGGCTTCAAATATCCTTAAAGCCATCGAGAACGCCGGCTACAAGGCTACTGTGATCCGTGAAAAAGTCCTGAGCGGCAAGGCCACGTCTTTCGCGAACCACGTCGGTACGCGACCGACAGTGGCGAAAGACGGTGGCAAAGCGACTGATATCAAGATCAGCGCCAAAAAAGCTCGTTTAGGCGAACCGCTGAAAATCCGTATGCAATCGGTGATCGAGGCGGAGGGGCGTGTGTTTGAGAGCGACAGCGGGAAACCTTATTTTGAAGGAAAGTTCACCAATGATAAGAGCGCTGAATTCAGCATTCCCGGCGGTGAGGAAACGCCACAGGGTTTTGCGGAACGCTTTATTAGTTCTGTTAATTTCTCTGATCTGTTCCACTGGGCAGGCCTTGGGCAGCCAAAGCATTCTGCTATTCTTCCTAGTGCTGATGCATCTGTTTCCAGCGGCGCAGAAGCCCACACCAAGTCTGAAACAAAAAGCACGAACCGAAAAGCACCTCTCTCCCTTGTCGGCATGCACTGCGCTTCATGCGCGCTCATCATAGAGAAAGCTCTTAAGAAAGTGCCTGGCGTGAAGCAGGCGAACGTCAACTTTGCCGCTGAGAAAGCGTCCGTAATATTTGATGAAAACATTTCTTCGGTTAATGACCTTGTTGAAGCGGTGAAGAAAGTTGGTTATAAGGCTGAACAAATTGACGAGAAGGATTCGGAATTTGACCGAAACAATAGGGAAAAAACGATTTCCGGGCTGTTTCAGAAGTTCCTGATAAGTCTGATATTAAGCCTGCCGATGCTCTATTTTATGTTCCTGGATTTTTTCAAATGGCTACCGGGAGCATATACACTGATGCCCTACATCGGCCTTATTTCCCTGATACTAGCCACACCGGTACAGTTCTGGATAGGCGCGGGTTTCTATCGAGGTATGTGGTCGAGCCTGAAGATGAAGACTTTTAATATGGATAGTCTTATCGCTATCGGCACATCGACCGCTTATTTTTACAGCCTGGTGAACTTTATACTTTATTACCTATCGAACGGCTCCCTTTTTGGTTTAGGGGGTGAAAAGATACCGGAGCTTTATTTTGAGACCGCCGCTTTCCTGATCACTTTTGTTATCCTCGGCAAATGGCTTGAGGCGAAAGCCAAAGGGCGGACTTCGGACGCTATCCGGAAACTGATGGGTCTTAAAGCCAAAACCGCCCGGGTTGTGCGTAATGGGACTACATACGATATTCCTGTCGACGAGGTTGTGGCCGGCGACATTATTCTGGTTCGGCCTGGTGAAAAAGTCCCTGTGGACGGCACAGTTACAAAGGGCAATTCCTCAGTGGACGAATCCATGATCACCGGTGAAAGCATCCCTGTAGAAAAAAACGAAGGCGATAAAGTCATCGGAGCCACAATCAATAAAACCGGCAGTTTCGAATTTATCGCCGAAAAGGTCGGCACCGAAACAGTTTTAGCCCAGATTATCCGCCTGATTGAAGAAGCTCAGGGTTCCAAGGCTCCTATACAAGCTTTTGCCGACAGAATTTCCGCGTGGTTTGTACCAACAGTCATCGGCATTGCCATCGCAACTTTTCTGCTTTGGTACTTCGTTTTTGGAGCGCCCCTTTCTTTCGCGCTTATGGCATTCACAGCCGTTATCGTAATTGCGTGCCCATGCGCGCTCGGTCTTGCCACGCCTACCGCCATTATGGTCGGCACAGGCAAGGGGGCTGAGCATGGCATCCTTATTAAAGGCGGTGAACCGCTGGAAGCAGCCAATAAAATAAACACTCTTGTTTTTGATAAAACCGGAACTCTGACTAACGGGAAACCTGTTGTAACCGATATTCTGACTACAGGCGGCATGGATGAGGACGAGATATTACAGATTTCTGCAAGCCTTGAAAAATCCTCAGAGCATCCTTTGGCTGAAGCCATTTACCAATACGCGAATGAAGAGGATCTGGAATTTTCATCAGTAAAGGATTTTAAGGCTATACCAGGTCACGGTGTAGAGGGAGTAATTGACGGCGTAAAATATTTTTTTGGAAACAGAAAGCTGATTACTGATTTTGCCGGCTTTGATCTGAATAAAATAGACCGCAAGCTCAAACGGCTGGAAGAACAGGGGAAGACCGCTATGGTTTTAGCCGACGGAAATGGGGTTTTAGGCATTGTAGCCGTTGCCGATACCCTGAAGGAAACTACCAGCGAGGCAGTTGCTAAGCTTAAAAAGATGGGACTCGAGATTTATATGATCACCGGCGACAATGAGCGTACTGCTCAGGCTATCGCCAAGGCTGTCGGCATAACCAATGTGCTCGCGGAAGTCCTTCCGGAAGACAAAGCAGGCGTGGTGAAGAAACTCCAGGAAAGCGATAATAAAATTGTGGCTATGGTCGGCGATGGCATAAATGATGCCCCAGCCCTTGCTCAGGCTGATCTGGGTATTGCCATGGGCTCAGGTACTGATGTGGCCATGGAGACAGGCGGAATTGTCCTCATCAAAAACGACCTTAACGACGTGATTACCGCTATCGAACTTGCCCGCCAGACGATGTCGAAGATACGCCAGAACATGTTCTTCGCGCTATTTTATAACGTGATAGGCATACCAATTGCGGCGCGCGTTTTCGTTGCATTTGGGCTAATTCTGAAACCTGAACTCGCTGGTCTTGCAATGGCTTTCAGTTCCATTTCCGTGGTCGCCAATTCGCTTCTGCTCCGCCGATTTAAACCGCGCAGACGAAACTTCCTTTCCATGATAGCGCCTGTTCTCATGATTATAGCCTTTACATTTGTATTTGTGGAATTCGCAAGAATAAGCGTGAATGGCATGGGATGACCGTCAAGATTTTTTAGAATAATCATCCATAAAATACTTATATTATTGTATATAGATTTTTTTTCTTAAGCATTGAACATAATTTTTTTCGTATTATAATTACTTTGAAATAATTTATCACTAATTTTTGTTGTATGGCGAAAAAAGCGAAAAAACAATTGGTCCACGCCGAAGGCGAAATTTGCTTTTGGGTAAATAATGGTCCTGTTTTAAAAAATCTGAATGAACTATATGAAGCGCTGATGAGTATGAACGATGAAACGTTCGCGCATCATGTAGGCGATGATAGAAACGATTTTGCCAAATGGGTTGATGAGGTTTTGCAGGATCCCGATCTCGCAAAAAAACTTGTTAAATGCAAAAACCCGTCATCCATGTTAAAAGTTGTGGGCACGCATCTTAAGAAAAATTACGAACTATAGTCCTTAAATCACTTTTCTGCTTTTAAGAAATTTATTGAGGATGGTAGCTACATCATCAGAGCTATTTGTCTGCATTAATTTTTTTCTGAGCTCCTTAGCGCCGTCAAAACCGCGGCAATACCATGCAAGGTGTTTTCGCATTGGGAAAAAAGCTTTATCCATCAGCATTTCTTCAAAACATCTGGAATGGTCTAATACGACTTTAAATTTTTCTTTTATATTTGGTTCGTAACCGCTGAAAAACCAAGGATTTCCGCACACAGCCCTGCCGATGAGCGCGCCGTCAGTACCGTATTTTTTGATTTTTTTGCGGGCATCACTTAAATCTTTAATATCCCCATTGCCAAGAAACAGCGTGTCGGTTTTATGAACTATTTTCGCGACTTTTCCTATCACTTCCCAATTTGCCTCACCGCTGTACATCTGTTTAAGCGTGCGCCCATGCATTGTTATTACCGCAGGCTTTTCCTCCAGTAAATGTTTTACCCATTCTTCAGCGATTACTGAATCGATTCCTGTCCTAGTTTTTACCGATACAGGAAGGAGTTTGCGTGCAGCCGCCTTGGATTTCATCGACTTCAGATGGCTGATAATCTTTGGCCGGATTTCCGCTTTTTCAAGTGTAATTCCGTTACACCAGTCCTCAGTCGCTTTTTTGACTATCCTGATAATTTTTTTTGCCTGTTCCGGCACACGCATGAGGCCAGCGCCCGAATTCCTGCGGGCGACTTTATGAGCGGGGCAACCCATGTTTATATCTATTCCGTCAAAACCTAAATAGCAGGCCATCAGGGCGACTTTGTAGAATGATTCGGCCTCAATGCCGTAGATCTGGGCAATTATAGGCCGTTCGATTTTATTGAAAATAAAATTCTTAAGCATCGATACTGCGCCTCTTGCCAGCCCCTCCACATTCACAAATTCAGTAAAAATCACATCTGGTTTTCCTCTCGGCCGTGAGCTCCCGCTCGGGCCTGAGGGCCTCGGGGCCTCGAACGGCGAGGCCGAACGGCCGTATTTCGCCACCATGTAACGGAATGCGGCGTCAGTTATGCCGTCCATTGGGGAGAGGCCGATTATTGGTTTTTTGAGGTTGTGCCAGAAATCGTTTTTCATGGCGATATTATAAATGACCAATGACCAAATCCCAATAGACAAAAAATATACAACTGGCAAATTCCAATGAACAAATCCCAATGAACAAAAAACTTCAAGCTATAAATTACAAAATACAAACTTAATTAAATGTAATTTGAAATTGTAAGTTGTAATTTGGCTATTGTAATTTTTTTGCCTTCGGCTCCGTTCGGCCTGAGCTCACGGCCGAAGGCTGAGGCGACAGCATTACTGCAGAGCCGTGTAAACCTGAGCATTGTATTATATTGCTCAGGCTCGAAGAGTAAATTGTATCTTGTAATTTGTATTTTGCACAAAGTTGTGTCGTCATTTCATTTTGGGTAAAATATATACACTAAACATTAATAAAAATTTTATGAGTTTCAATATCGCAGTTTTATATGGTTCGGTTCGAACCGAAAGACAGGGTATAAAAGCCGTGCGGTTTTTGGTCAACCAGTTAAAGAAAAGAGGCCATGGGGTAACGTTAATTGATCCAAAAATTTATCAATTCCCACTACTTGATTACAGATATTTTGAATATGAAAAAGGAAAAGCCCCGGAAACAATTGAAAAAGTCGCGAAAATAATAACCGATGCGGATGGCTATATTATAGTTACAGGTGAATATAATCATGGTTTGCCGCCCGCGCTAAAAAATATCCTTGACCATTATTATGATGAATACCGTCATAAGCCTTCAGCGATTGCAAGTTATTCGGGAGGCCCTTTTGGCGGAGTGCGCTCAGCAGTTCATCTTAGAGCTGTTTTAGGCGAACTGGGCATGCCAAGTATACCTACAACATTTCCGATATCCGCAGTCCAGGATTCTTTTGATGAAAAAGGAAACGCAATAGAGAAAGCTTATGAAAAACGCGTCCAAAAATTTTTGGATGAATTTGAATGGTATGTGAATGCTTTCAGGGAAGCAAGAAAAAGCGGTCTGCCTGCCTAGCGATTTATTTTATAGCAAATTTACCGCAATTTAAATCAACATCTAGTTTATTGTCCGGATTCATTTTCCCCGAATCGACACAGACGATATCATCTTTTTTGTAGCCGTTAATATTATAAGTATCATTTTTGAATCCATAGCTTAAAAGGAGTTCGTCAATGGTTTTTGGGCTAAGGTCTGTATTTGTAGTATGGATTCTTAGTCCATTTATTTTTAACGCATACCGCCCTTTATAGTCCGGGGCGCTCCAATAGAATACGGAATCTTCCAAAGTAACATAATCAAGCCCTGTTACCTGTTTGATATTTTCCAGGACACTCCTTTCGCCATTTCCGGAAAGGCAGGTAACATTTATCATTTTCCATGCGCCGTTAAGCTTAAGATTGATCTTAACAGGAATTATCTGGTTATCTTTTTTTACATTAACAGCCAAGCTTGAGTTGGAACCGGTTGTGTTAGCAGGTTCGACTTCAAAACCCGATGGTTTTTCTTTTGTGCATAAAAAAGGATCTGTTTCACCTGAATAAACTTCGATTTTTTTTACAAGATCTTCCGATAAAGCCTCATTTGTTTTGTATGCCCCGTCAGCTATAGGATTGCCATTATAATTTGTATACCAATTATAAAATTCTTCCACAACCTTATCGGGTTCTTTGACTGGAACTTGTGCTACCGCTCCATTTTGTTCAGGCGTTTCTATGGAAGGTATTACTGTTGGTGTCGGGGGAATGACTTCTGGTTGTTTTACGGCTTGGCCCTGAATTGTCTGAGTTTCTTTTGTAACTTCGGGTTCTGGCCTCACTTTTATGCTTTTAAAATATCTAAGCGCATAAAATCCAGCAATAATAATTATCAAAGCCAGAACAAATACAAATACTAATGAGGCAATTGATTTTTTGTGCTCATCATGAATAGTTTCTTCAGTTACAATCCGAGGCACAGGTTGTGATACTTTTGGAGAAAGTTGTGATGATTTTGGAAAAGGTTGGGGTACTTTTGGAAAAGGTTGTGATGATTTTGGAGGCAGTTTAGCTTTTGAATCATTCATAAATATAATTTAGGTGTTTTAATTGTACCCCAAAAAAAACGTCACTTAAATAGTAAATTTATATATATATTTTTAGGTGTAAATCGGCGGCGATTAGCAAGTTAAAGGTGGGGAAATAAAAAGATAAAGGAAAGACGGGAAGGTGTTTTGCCCTTGTTTAAGGTTATATTTAAGTAAGTATTCATTTACATAATTGAATAATCT